>ENA-ORSL01000607-ORSL01000607.1-human-gut-metagenome-genome-assembly--contig:-NODE-607-length-36264-cov-3.950095_pt1 | contig 36264 bp, 26 predicted proteins | sample MGYA00242190_ERZ509157 | MGnify/ENA primary metagenome ERZ509157 (study PRJEB26280, sample SAMEA2338664) | human gut metagenome | biome: human gut; feature: human-associated habitat; material: faeces... | reverse complement strand
GTCTTCTATTAATTCTTCATTTTCATTTTGTTCATCTTTACTAAAAATACTAATGCCTTCATTTACCTTATGGCTATTTAAAATAATTTTACTTTTAGCTGCTTGTCTAAAAATTTTGTTCAATGTAATTGTAGTAAGTCTTTCAGATTGTATAATATCTTTTAATACATTTCCTGGTCCAACTGATGGTAATTGATTACTATCTCCAACTAATACAAGCTTAGTTCCTTTATAAATTGCTTGTAATAAATAATTCATTAAAAATATATCAACCATTGATACTTCATCAACAATAATCACATCTGCATCTAGTGGTGCAACTTCTACATTTGGATCTATATTTTGCAACTCATCTGAACTTGTTTTTCCAATTTCTAATAATCTATGCAAAGTTTTAGCTTCTTCTCCAGTAGCTTCACTCATTCTCTTAGCAGCTCTCCCTGTAGGCGCAAATAGTACAACCTTTTTCTCCTCCTGTTTATACATTTCAATTATTGTTTTTATTATAGTAGTTTTTCCTGTACCTGGTCCACCAGTAATTACACAAACATTATGTTCTTGAACTGCAATTACCGCTTCTCTTTGTTTTTCAGATAATTCTAGGTCAGAATGTTTCTCAATTTTCTTTAATTTCTTTTCAAAATTACTAATTTCCTTTACATTTAAATAATTATCTAAAGTTATCAAACTTTCAGCAACATTTTTTTCAGCCATGTAATAATTATATAAATATACCCACTCCTGGTTTTCTCTATCTTCTAATACAATTTCATTTTTTGTTTTCAAAAATATAATATTGTTTTCTATCATCACTTCTGAAACATTTAGTAAATCTTTTACAAACTGAATTAAATTTTCATACAATACTGCACAATGTCCATTATTAGTAGATAATTTAAGGGCATATTTTATACCACTTCTAATACGTTTATCATTTTCTAAATCCATTCCCATTTTTATAGCAATCTGATCTATTTGTGCAAAGTTAACCCTAACTGTCAAATCTATTAAAATATATGGATTTTCTTCTATTGTCGTTATTGTATTTGGCCCCAGTTTTTTATATATTCCTTCTGCACTTTGTGGACCAATTCCGAATTTCTCTAGATAACTAACAATTTGCCATACTTCCCAATTTTCATTAAAGCTTTGCGAAATTTCAATTGCCTTTTCCTCAGTAATTCCTTTTATACAAGATAACTTTTCAGGTTCAAATTTAATAATATTTATTACATTACAATGTCAATTCTGTGCTCACCACTTTTTTCTAATTTAACAGTATTTTTTTCTTGTTTATCATTATCTAGATATATTGTTTTAATTCCTGTATTTTTATGTTCAGGATTATATACATTAATTATATATGAAGCTTCTTTATATTTGTATTCAACAATATAAGACTCCCATTCCTTCGGAATACAAGGACATATCATCAAAGAATCTTTAATCTTTTTAATTCCTAAAACATACTCAAACCCGGCAATGAAAAGCCATGAACTAGAACCTGTGTACCAAGTCCAGCCTCCCTGCCCAAGCATATTAGGATTTGAATAAACATCTGCAGAAACAACATACGGCTCAACTTTATATTTAAGCACATTTTCTTTTGTTCTAGCATGTTCAATAGGATTAATAAGCCTAAAATATTCTCCAGCCCTTTCACCATTATTCATAATTGCGTTTGCAATTATACTCCATATAGCACCGTGGGTGTATTGACCGCCATTTTCTCTAACACCTGGTATATATGATTTTATATATCCTGGTTCTAATAATGTCTTTGAAAAAGGCGGAGTCAATAACTTTATAATCATATTTTCTTTGTCCACCAAATAATTATCAAGATAATTCATAGCAGAAATACATTTTTCTTTTTCACCAGCACCAGATATTACCGCCCAACTTTGTGATATTCCGTCTATTTTACATTCATCATTTTCGTTCGAACCAATCGGAGTCATATCTTTAAAGTATGCTCGTCTGTACCATTTTCCATCCCATCCCGCCTTATTTAGTGCCTCCTTTAATTTTAGTAATACTTCTTTATATTTCAAAACATCTTCTTGGTCATTCTTAAATTCACATATTGGAATAAATTTATTAATTACATCATACATAAAAAATCCAAGCCACACACTTTGACCGTTTATACTATTCATTCCATCGTTCCAGTCGCCTGTTCCCATTTGTGGCAAACCATTTTCAGCAAAAACAAGGCTTCTATTTATTGCTCTCAAAACATGAACATATAGCGATTCTTTAGCATCATCAATTTGAACTTCACCATATCTTTCATTTTCATTATCCGATAACTCTTTAGACTTAACATATGACACTTCCTCATCTAATATGGTATAGTCTCCCTCTTTTTCTATATATTCACAAATCAAATAAGGAAGCCACAATAAATCATCTGTATATCTCGTCCTAATCCCATTTGATTTTTCAGGATGCCACCAATGAAGCACATCACCCTCTTTGAATTGATGTTTAGCATGATATATAATCTGATTACGAACAAATTCAGAATCATAATATAACATTATTAAAGAATCTTGCAGTTGATCTCTAAATCCAAAAGCTCCCCCAGCCTGATAAAAAGATGTTCTGCCCCATATTCTACTGACAATGGTCTGATAAATTAACCAGCCATTAAGCATTATATTCATTGATTCAACGGGTGTTTTTACTTTTATTTTTTCTGTTTTATCATCCCATAAATCTTTAATCGCTTTAATATTGAATTGAAACTTGTTCTCATCTTCATAATTAGCACACGAATCATCAATCCCTATTTCAACAAATATTGTTTTACTCTCTTGTGGTAAAATTTCTATTTCACTCGATATAAAAATTTCTTTATTTTTTTCTGACATATCAAAACTTTCGCTTAGTGCAACATATACAATCTCATCTTGATAATATTCTCTAAAAGCATTACTAATTTTAACAACATTATTATCTTTTCGTATGACAATATGCTTTTTTGTATAGTCTCTTGCAACGCCAAGTACAGGACTAACAAAATATTTTAAATTTAAAGATAAGGTATCTGTGGTTGTGTTTTGAACACATATTCTAAACACTTTTTTTCTTTCGTTAATCGGAACATATATTATAGTCTCAATGTCTACAGCATGTCCAATATATTTATATACTGCATATCCAAAACCAAATTCAATTTCATAATCGTTAAGATTCTTATAAGGCAATACATCTATAATTTTTCCATTGTAATCAAACCATATTTTTTCAGACGGTGCATCTTTAACAGGGTCATTTGACCAAGTGGTTATTTTATTTTCCCTACTGTTATTACTCCATACATATCCGCCACCATTAGCCGTAACAATCGTTCCAAAATTATTATTTGATATTATATGGCTCCATGGTGCCGGTGTTGTATTTTCATTTGTTTTAATAATATATTTTTTTCCATCTTTAGAAAAACCACCATAACCATTATAATACAATAAATCTTTTATATCTGTTGTCTGCATTATTTTCTCTCCCTAAAAATTTATAAAATCTGTCACCTATCTTTTTGTGTAGAATTTATTCATCTAACTGTTCTTCTAAAAAGCCATCCTCTGCCTTAAAAATAATGTCACTACAAGAATATAACAACTCCATATCTCCATCCTCTAGCTCTTTATTTTTTATAACATGAAAGCCTCCATTTGCGTTAATTAAATATGATAAATTTCTAGCATATATATATTCTTTTATTTTTGAAAAAACGTATTTTTCTTTTCCATTTTCTTCGTCAATAATTACTAAATCTATCTTAATATTTTTTACATTAAAATACTCAACAGCCTTTACAAGTTGTTTAACAATATACTCGTCATTAACGCTCTTGATTGTTAATAGAATTATTGGAAAGTCTCCTGATATTCCAAATCGCCATAAACTTCTTTGATTCTTAGTATTCCTTTCAATTATTTCTTTATATTTAGATATCGTTGAAGATCCGTTAACAACATGTGCGATAAGTTTATTATAAATTTCTATTTCTTTACTTTTAATTCCAACAAATCTATTTTCAATTAAACTTTTAGATTTAGCTAACTCAAATAACCTTTTATCTGCATCAACTTTTGAATATTTTGAAATAAAAGCCTCAATGTCATTTTGATTTCTTGATATTCCGATATAGTAATTTATCACAGCACTAGAATTTTCTTGAAGAATAAGGCTAGTTTTTAAAGCCACAGCAGTATTTGTAACAGAAGATATATTATTTGAAAACATTTTATTTTCAATCAATATATCTGGATGATCAATTGAATTTAATCTACCCAATATTTTAGATTTATTAAGTTCAACCTCAAACTTAGCATTAAACTCATTACATACCGCAAAGTTTGTAAAATAGATTTTTTCACCATTAGAAAACCTTTTATCAATAAGAACTTTTCCTTCAGTATTACTAGCACATAGAAATAAATTATTATAAGCAGGATGGACAATTTCACTATTTCTTTCGGCAAGTACGGGCTCAATATAACTCATAATATCTAAATTAATTTTATGATTACTATTATTTCTAATCTCAAGCTGTCTAAGCTCAACGTTTTCTTCTGGAGATACAGAAATTCTTGTCAAAGTCTCTATAAGCCCATCTCTTCTATAAAATTTGCTTTCTGCTGGTGAAAACGACACTAAATATTCATCTGGTTCTTTGCAATTAGGATGTAATGTATTTGACCAAAACAAGTTACTATCAACATCTTTGATATATATAATGTTTGCATGTTTGCAACTTTCATTATATTTTGTCACATATATATCTTCAAATTTGCTATAACCTTCCCCTACATCATTTATCAACATAGTATATTTATCATTATTAGTAATATTGACATTTCCCAACGGTTTGTTAATAACTCGCTGTGTATAATCTTCATAATCTTTATATTTTAGTACCTCTACCTTTTCTTTTTTCTCTTTTGTATACACAATTGTTTGTGGTATTTTTTCTTGAAGTAAAATATCAACAGCCTTGATTTCGGGATTATCGCTAAATCGTTTTTGTAAAATATTATTGTTCAAGAAGTTATTAATAGAAAGTAATATTAATCCTTGATGATGTGCCATATATGTTTTAACAACCTCAAATTTTTTACCCTTTGAAAGCCTTGATGGAGTATAATCTACAGATTCGTAAAATCCAAATCTATCATATGCCCCAATTGATTTTAGTAATTTTGTATTTTCTAGAACACTTCTATAATTTTTGTCAATGGTAATCAAACTAGCATAAGGTGCTACAACAACCTCTTCCTTAAGTCCTCTTTTAAGTCCAAGCCAAGGTATTCCAAAAGCTTTATATTGATAATTGTAATCTAAATCCTGCAAGTTAAAGGCAGATTCTGAAATACCCCAAGGTATTCCAAGTTTTCTTGCATATTCCTTTTGACTATAAACGCAAAATCTATACGTTTCTTCGAGAAGTGAATACTCATAAGAAGGCATAATCACATTCGGCATAAAATATTCAAACATTGTACCAGCCCATGAAACAAGCCCTTTATATCCATCAACAACCGTAAAAGGCCTTCCAAGATTAAACCAATGCTTGTATGATACGTCTCTCTTAGCAATTGCAATAAAACTTGCTTGTCTAGCCTCTGATGCAAGCAAATCATAATAAGAATCAACTAATTTATTTTCACTCAAATCATATCCAATAGAGAATAAATTCTTATCATAGTCATACAATTTTGAAAAATCTGTGTTCACAATTATTTCATTTACGGTATCTCTCAACTCTTTTTTATTTTCTTTTTCAAGAACTTCTCTCACAACAAATAAATAACCAACAAAGTTTCCACTATCAACTGTTGAAATAAAAGCTGGTCTAAGAGGTTCCAATGTTTTAATATTATACCAATTATATAAATGACCATTCCAACGCTTAAGACTTCTTATAACTAATATAGATTTTTCTAACATCTCATACATTTTTTCATTTGATATAAATCCCAAATCTCTAGCAGATATTATTGCAAGTAATCCAAGGCCTATGTTTGTAGTTGATGTATGATTAGTTAAAATAATTTTTCTATTTTCCTGATAATTATCGGGAGGTAAATAGTTATTTTCTTTACTCATAAATGTAGAAAAATAATTCCACGTTCTTGTTGCAATATCTAATAAATCTTTTCTTTCACTTTCATTCAATTTAATATCATCACGTTCAACATTCTTACTAATCAAGTAAGATATAATAGGTGCAATAAGCCAAAGTATAAACAAAAACGTCACTTTAAGAATAGAAAGATTATTGTAACACCATGTTGAAAATACTAGCATTAATCCAATAATCGGACTAATTATCATTTCACGCAAATAACATTTCAAGTCTCTTCCTAACATCTTTTCAGCATCTGCGGCAGTAACCCATTCAAGCAAATGTTTTTTAGAAACAAACATTCTATACAAAGTTACAAAGATGGCTTTTAGATATACTACAGACTTATATGCAAGTAAAACAAGATTTATTAAGCATCTATAAAAACTCCCTTTTATTCCTGTAAGCATTGGTAGATAATTTTTATATTTTCTAACTTCTCCATTTCCTCTAAAAATCAAATCTAAAACATCAAAAATAAAAGGAAAAAATATTATAAATATTGGTGTCCAAAAAAATCCACAAAAAAACAAAAGAAGAGTAAAAATATCAACTGCACTTCTTCGCAAATTATCAAAAATTTTATATTTAGATAATCTATTTATTTTCTTGTTACCAAGAAACTTTATTATTTGCCAATCTCCTCTTGTCCACCTGTGCAATCGCAACATGTAAGAATTAACCCTCGCTGGAAATCCATCAATTAGTTCAACATCCGAAGCAAGTCCAACTCTAACAAAACTTCCTTCAAGTAGATCATGACTTAATACTGTATTTTCTGGTATCTCGTCTTTTAGTACCTTATCAAAAACCTCAACATTATAGATTCCTTTACCTGTGAAGATGGCCTCTCCAAACAAATCCTGATACACATTTGATTCTGCAGTTGAATAAATATCAATGCCACCACTACCAGCAAATAATCTAGAAAATAAAGAGGCAGACCAACTCTTTATAGATATCCCAACCTTAGGTTGAATCAAACCATATCCTTTTGTAACAATACCATTTTTTATAATTGGCTTATTAAGCGGATGTTCCATAATACCAACAAGTTTTTTAGCAGAATCAAGTGCAAGCTCTGTATCAGCATCTAATGTTATTACATATTTAATTTTAGGAATATTTTTTATGGTATTTATTTTAAAAGTTCCATTATTTCCATTTAATAAAAAGTCATTAAATTCTGTAATCATTCCCCTTTTTCGTTCATAACCTAACCACTTTTCTTGACTGTCGTTATAAACTCTTTTTCTATATATAAAATGGAAAATATTCGTATTATACTTTTTATTTAACTTTTCAATTTCTTCAAGTCCTGTTTTCTCAACTTCTTCATCATGTGCAACCATTTCAGAAGTTTCTTCAGATGCATCACCAAGCAGGCAAAAGAATAGTCCATCCATTTTATTTCCAAGATAATATGTTTCAAGATTTTGAACCATATTCTTTACTCTTTGTGCACTATTTAAAAGAGTGGGAACTATAACAAAAGTATTTACATTTTCATCAAGAACTTCCAACTTTGGAAACACTTTTGGATGTGTAATCTTAGAAACAATTCTATTAACAATTGTAACTAATACTTCAGATATAGGAATGATAAGCAAAAAGAAATAGTTTTTTGATATAAATAAACTAATCAGTAGCGTAGGCAAATAAATAGCTGTTAAATACCAAAAAAGTTTTTGCTTTTTTAACACTTTCTTAAGAGCATCTTTGACCGTTGTTTTGTAACCAATAGCTATTAAGAGTTCGTTTATTCTTTCACCAATTAAAAACTCTCCCACATGTAAATTTTCTTTGTTTGACATTTCAATAGATTTTGATGCAACATAAATCTCTGAAACCTCTGCTTTGCAAGCTATTTCCTTTATTGCATTTCTATACATTTCTTTAGTGTCAAAATCAAGTTTTTCATAAAATTCATCTTCTAAAAGAATCTTTTCAACACAATTAATATTTTCAAAAACGCTACTCCAATTCATTCTAGCAATATTTTTTATACTTAAAATACTATTACTAATCGAGACTCTTCTAACAGCCATATCATAGTGCTCAGCTTTGACAATCTCAGAAGACGTTGTTCCAACTTTAACAATCTCTTCTTCCAAAATATCTAAATATGGTTTACCCTTTTTGCCCATCTTTCTAAGCAAATATATCAAATATTCAACATAAGAAGAAGCCTCATTATTTAAATTAATATTCTTATATTTATGAAATTTCTGCTTGTTTTGATCTTTATTGTTTATTATTCTTTCAACCATACTTTCAACTTTAAACTTTTGAAGTTGACCAGCAATAATTTTTAGCGAAACATTTTTAATATTTTCAATCAAAGAAATTTGAAGCATCATTGGAAGCTCATACAATTCGTCACCAGACATGGCTCTTTTACTCTGATAAGCATTTACAAAAGTTTCAATTTCGTCTTTTGTAACAACTCCATCTGTATATCCAACAAATTTTCTTGAAATACTATATACTCTTGCAACCCCATTAACCGAAGGAAGATTCACATACTTTTCTAAATTTAGATTATTTCTAATAGCATTAACTTGTTCCTCTATAAGATAAAAATTATCTAAAAGCCATTCTCCACTTGGCGGAATAGGAACATTTTTAGAAACGCTCTCTGATAAAATATCATATGCACTTCTAATCACTTCAAAATCTTCATTTACAAATTTTAAAGGAAATGAATTCTTATTAGAATGCTTTGATATCTTTTGATCAATAGCAAGTTTTTTTGCAAAATTCTCCATATTTTCACTCCTACAAAATTACAACATCAGCCTAATACACCAAATATTATTTGTAAAAATTGGAGAAATATACAAATCGCTATCAAAGAAAAGAAATAATATACTTAAATAAAAAAGGATATAAACCCATTTAAAGTTCATATCCTTTTTCTTTAAATATAAAATATTACTTCGAAATTTTTGATAATCCACACCTCCTACATTTTTTCATTTGAGTACCTCCAAATCCTCCATATTGCCAAGAGTGTCCAAGAGCAGACCCTTTAGTTGCACCACATCTCCTACATTTGCTAGGTGCTGTACACGTTGCCGAACTATAACTGTGTCCTAATGCACTTCCAGATGTTGCTCCACATCTTCTACACTTTTTAGGACTTGTACAAGTTGCAGTGCTATAACTGTGTCCTAACTTACTACCCCAAGTTTCTCCACATCTTACACATCTTTCAGGCTGTGTACAAGTTGCACTTCTTGTATCATGTCCTAACGCACCTGAGCCCCACGCTCCACATCGTGTACAAGTATTAGCCGTTGTGCAAGTTGCTCCACTCCAATTATGACCTAATGCACTTCCAGACGTTGCTCCACATTTAGTACACGTCTTTGGCACAGTACAAGTCGCGTCTGTATATGTATGTTCACAAACAACTGCCGCATATTTATTATTGCTTGCATCTGTTACATCTGTAAACATTTTTGTATTATAGTTCGCTTTAGAAGCTGTAACAACAACATATATATATCTTCCTATCATATTCTTTGGAACTGTGTAAGTGCTTGAAGTTGCGCCACTTATAACTGTTCCTCCACTAGTCGTGCTATATGTTGCACTATACCATTGATATCTTAAACTACAACCTGTTGGTACAATTCCAGAAGTGTTTGCCGTTAATGTTTGTTGGAATACGTTGTTACCAGTAATTGTTATACTACCACTCATATCTGCATTTTGAATTCTAAAATCTGCCGTTGTGTTTTGAAGTATATAATTTTCCACTTTTCCTTGACCACCAGTTACACTAGCCATACTTGCAGTAGAAGTATAACTTCCTGTGTTCACTGCTGTTGTTCTTTTCAAATTAACAGTCTCACCATCAACTCCTGAAGATACTATTGCTGTTGGTGCTTGTTCTTGACCATTGTAAGTGAATAATCGTTGATCTCCCCAAACTGTTGTTATCTTCTTTTTATCTATTGTCCATTCAAAATATAAATCATCATCAGTGCCATCAGTCCACTCATATCTATCTTTATTTAAAATAGATATTACTGCTGTTTTTGTTCCAGCATCTATCATAGTGTTCTCGGTTGCACCAAGCAAAGTTCCATCAAAATTGCTTAATTGTAAAGTCTGCAACTTGCCATTATATGTATATGTTGGAACCGTTATAGCTGGCTTTGCTAATTTAATCTTAGGTCTAAATATTGCATACAACACCAAATCGTTTTCTGTTCCGATATTATATATTGTCAAACCTTCTGTAGCTGTAATTTTAGTATTCCAGCCTAAAAACTCATAATGTCGTCTACTTGCTTTAGGAGTCAAATCAACAAATGAGTTACACCCTATATGTCTTATTGTATCAGAAATGTCAATACTTTCTCCGCCATTAGCATCATACTTATATTTTACATTTAGCATAACCCTTATGCTCTTTGAAGCATTTCCTATTTTTCCAAAGCTATTTTTTACCCACACAGTATATACGCCATTTTCTGTTACATTGAATTTTGCTGTATATTTATTAGCAGGTTCGGTAATACTTACCCAGCTGTCTGAAGATGGCACAACATCTTCACCAACAGTTACTGCATATGAAACAATTTTCGAATTATTGTCTTGTGCAATTACTGCAACATCAGCAGTTCCTTGTTTATAATTACATACATATGAAATTATTTTTGGAGAGTTTATATCATTGTCATTATCATTTATGCCATTTTCAATTCTTACGACTTTGGTCGTTGAACCAGCATTTTCTTCCGTGGCTATTATTGTACAATTACTTTTATTTTTTAATGTATATTCAAAGTTTCTGCCATCATTTGTCGTTGCTTTTTCACCATCAATCAGTACACTTAATACTTTTCCTCCATACGTTGGAGTAACCTCTATGTGCAGTTTACCGTTTCTTTTAGATATAACTTGCACCATTGGTCCATTCAATCTGAGATTCTCTTCTCTCTCGCTTCTTTCATATCCTTCCAAATGCTTTCCGTTCTTGGCATAAAATATTGTTAGTGTTGCATCATACACATAAACATCACTTTCATTAAACACTATAGTATCGCCAGATGATAACTTAGAATAATCTTGACCATTTTTTAACTTTTCATACTCAATAACAGAAAGATCAACAACATAGCCTGTTGATTCATCAGTGTCATAACTTACAAAGTTATCTGGTGGATTTTCAACCTTTACCTTTATGAATCCTTTATTTAATGTAGTTTCATCAAGACCAGACTTAGCATTTATTGAACGAATTGTAAGCGTTCCTTTCTTCACTTCTGACAATTCTTGCATCACCTTACTGTTAGAGGTCTCATCTATTGTATTCATTGAATTTAAAGATATTGATGCTAATATGATTATTACTATTATTGTTATAACTAGCGATATTAGTGAAACACCTCTTTTATTCATAATTTTACCTCCAAAATAGAAAATTTTTTATATTATATCTTTTATACCAATCATAGGAGAATTTATTGAGAATACCAATATTAAAACACTTAAATTTCTTATACATTTTATTAAATAAAAAGCACTCAAGGCGTTAATTATCTTATGTCTTGAGTGCACTTAACTTTATTATTCAGCTTTATTTGTTAATGCTTCTAATTCTAAAAGTCTTTCCCATCTTTCATCAACTTCTTTTTGAAGTTCTTCTATCATCCATTCATTTCCTGGTTTGAATAAGTGTTTAAATCTCTTTTGAAGTTTTAACCATTCAGAAACAGGAAGTTTGTTCTTTGGCTTGTAGTTTACGACATATCTTCCATCTATAATCTCATATAGTGGCCAATAACATGTTTCTACAGCAAGCTTATTAATTTCCATTAGGTTCTCTGTTTCATATCCCCAACCTCTTGGACATGGAGCAAGTACATTCATAAAGCAAGCTCCTTCTGTATATATTGCCTTTTCAGCTTTTGTTGTAATATCACTAAAATTACCAATAGCTGCTGTTTGAGCAACATATGGTAGGTGATGTCCAGCCATAACCTCTGTTAAATCTTTTCTCTTTTGTTGCTTACCTGGGACAACTTTTCCTGCTGGAGAAGTTGTTGTGTCAGCAAATCTAGGTGTTGCAGATGAACGTTGGATACCTGTATTCATGTATGCACCGTTATCATAACATACATAAACCATATCATGTCCTCTTTCCATAGCACCAGATAAAGATTGTAGACCTATATCATAAGTACCACCATCTCCACCAAAAGCTATAAATTTAGTATGTCCATCTTCTGGTAATTTACCTTTTCTTTTCATAGCTTTGTATGCAGCTTCAGCACCTGCAACTGTTGCACCTGCATTTTCAAATGCACTGTGAATAAAAGAATCTCTCCATGCTGTGTATGGATAAATAAAAGTTGAAACCTCTAGACATCCTGTAGCAGAACCTATTACTGCGTGATCTTCTTTTTTAAGTCCACGAAGTACTGCATTTACAACAACTGGAGCTCCACAACCTGCACACATTCTGTGACCTGATGCAAGTCTATTTGGTTTTTGTATAGCTTCTTTCAAATTATACGCCATTTTTATTAACTCCCTTCTTATTAACCTTTTAGTCCTAAATATCTATATGGATTTTCAACTTTTCCTGTTTTAACAATCTCAGCTAAATCCTCATATACCTTCTCAATATCAGTAGATTTTACATCTCTACCACCAATACCATATATATAACCAACAGATTTAACATCTGTAATACCCTCTGTATAAAGTGCAGAAGTAACTTCTGTATATAATGGTCCGCCAGCACCATTTGTGCTATCGCATTTATCCATAATTGCAACAGCTTTAACATTTTTTAAAGCATTAGCAATTTCTGTTACTGGGAATGGTCTAAATACTCTAGGTTTAATAAGTCCAACTTTTTTACCTTGAGCTCTTAATTCGTCAACAACAAACTTAGCAGTTCCAGCAGTTGAGTTTAAAACAACAATAGCAGTTTCAGCATCTTCCATTTTATATTCTTCAAATAGACCATATTTTCTTCCTGTCATTTTGTAGAACTCATCAGCAACTTCAAGAATTACATCTTTAGCTTGTCTCATTGCTTCAGCCTGTTGGAATTTGTGCTCATACAAATAAGCTTGTAAATCAAGTGGGCCAACAGCAATTGGTTCTTCTTTATTTAATAAGTAGTGTTCTGGGTGGTATTCACCAACAAAAGCTTTTACTTTATCATTTTCCTCTAATTGAATATTTTCAATAGAATGTGATGTTATAAATCCATCAAAGCAATTCATAACAGGTAGTTGAACCTTCAAGTTTTCTGCTATTCTACAAGCCATTATGGCATTATCGTAAGCTTCTTGGTTTGTCTCAGCATATAATTGAATCCAACCAGAATCTCTAGCACCCATAGAATCTGAATGATCGTTATGGATATTTAAAGGTCCTGAAACAGCTCTATTTACACAAGACATTACTATTGGTAATCTTAAACTTGCAGCTATATATAACATTTCCCACATTAAAGATAATCCATTAGCAGAAGTAGCAGTCATAACACGAGCACCTGCTGCAGAAGCACCTATACAAGCACTCATAGCACTATGCTCACTCTCAACTGGTACAAACTCTGTATCAACAGCACCATTATTTACGAAAGTTGAAAAATATTGTGGTATCTCTGTTGATGGTGTTATTGGGAAAGCTGCAACAACATCTGGATTTATTTGACGCATTGCATTGGCAACAGCTTCGTTACCACTTAGACGTTCTCTTATACTCATTTTTACCTCCTATAACAATTTGAACTTTTATGTTCAAATACTTTTCTTAATTTTCATATTTACTACAATGTACTATTCCATTGTTATTGCACCAAAAGGGCAAGCCTTAGCACAAACTCCACAACCTTTGCAATAATCAAAATTGAAATCAGTTCTCTTTCCGCCTTCTACTACTGGAATTGCACTATCTGGGCATGTTGGAACACAAAGACCACATTGCTTGCATTTATCTTCATGGAAAACTGGTTTTCTAGATCTCCAATCACCTGTTTCAAACTCTTCTGAATTAGCGGCATCATATATTGTTCCGCCAGGAGTTAATTCTTCCCATGTTGATTTTGGATTTATTTTACATTTCTTTTCTGCCATATTCTTTTCCTCCTTTTATATTAAAGTCCATTAATTTCATTTAATGAACGTTTCAAAGCAGCCATGTTACCATCAATAACTTCAGGCTTCTTTGCAAATTTATGTTTGAAAGATCCAATCATATCATTTAAAAATTCTTCATCAGACATTATTCCACTAACTTTAACTATTGCAGCAAGCATTGGTGTATTAGGAAAGTATTTACCTAATGTATCTATAGAAATAGTTTTTGCATCTATTGTACAAACTTTTCCTTCATATCCTTTTAACAATTTTCTAACTTCTTCTGGTGATTTTGTTGTATTTATAACGATAGCACCCTCTTTTTTCAATCCTGCAGTTACATCTACTGATTCTAATAGAGTATCATCAACAACTACAACATAATCTGGTTCATAGATATTGCTATGAATTGTTATTGGTGTATCACTAATTCTGTTGTACGCAGTAATTGGTGCACCCATTCTTTCAGGACCATATTCTGGGAATCCTTGAATATATTTTCCTGTATTAAATGCAGCATCAGCTAGCAACAAAGAAGCTGTTTTAGCACCTTGTCCACCACGTCCATGCCATCTAATTTCAATTAAATTACTCATGTTTATCCTCCTTTAAAACAATCTAGCATTAGTATACATTTCAAGCTTAAAGATGTCAATTAAGTGTAAAAAAAAAGTATGAGAATAAAGCAACTCACACTTTTTTTACAAGTCATTTACCCAACTGCATCATAATCTAGATTTACTTACAATTTTTTCTCCATCAACTTGAATTTCCACCTCTTCTATTTCTTTTATTTCAGTCAAGGAATTCACAATCGAATATACTTTACCCAATTGTTTTTCACTATTTTCACCATCTTGTGAGTATTCACTGGATAAGTCCAATATTACTTTATTTCCTTCACATTTAATGCTATTTATCTTCGTGTTTTTAGGTACAGGAGATATGTAGTCAGAATTATTTGAACCCTTTATGAGTTCTTCCACTATTGTTTTATACATATCATTTTTTATGCTTTCCAATGGTACATATCTATATTCTGGAACTAGTTCCGTACCATTAGAATCTAAGAAATATAACAAAATCTGTGTTTGCTCACCGAGAATCTTTATCTTGCATAAGATTCATACTACTTTTAGGATTTACCTTACTTATTTTCAATCCCAATATTAAGACTATTATTGTTATAAACAATGTCAAAAAAAGCTTTCCATTTCTCATGCTTATCCCTCCTAACAAAAAGGTATGAGCATGTACTTAAAAATATGTATTTATTATATTGACTTTTAATAACTTTATAATTATAATGAATCCTGGTTCCTTAAATAAAGTTCTAAAAATAAAAAATATAGATAAATCAAAAAATAATATACTATAATATAAGAGTTTCATGATAAAACCATATTTTCCAAACTTTTATCATTTAACTTTATAAGCATTGAATATATAATTAAATTATACTAAACAAAAATGAAGGGAGGCATTTATTTGAAAATAGAAAAAATTGCCGAAGATCAAATAAAAATCACCATTACAATTGATGATTTAGAAGCAAGAAACATTGATTTATACTCTTTCATGTACAACTCACCAGAGTCACAAGATCTTTTTTGGGACGTTATGAATGAAGCCGAAAGAGAATTAGACTTTAATGTTGATGATTCAATGATTTATGTAGAAGCCTCTACTTCAGGTGGAGGAAACTTCACACTAATTGTAACAAGAACAAACGAGAAACCCGTTATTAAGTTTAATGCGAAAAAGCACGCAAAGAAAGAAAATATTAAATTAAAAAGAAAGAAAATGCCATTAGTTATGACGAATACTATTTTTTGTTTTAATTCTTTTGATGATATTTGTAACTTTTGTAAGACTGTTGACGTTTCAAAGCTTGGAGATAACACGCTTTATTCAGCGAATGACATTTACTATTTAAAGGCTAATGAAATGCCTTACACAAACATTTTAGAGTACGCTTCTATTGCAAGATTTTCTTCAATGTTTGAAGCTAAAATGTCTGAGTATGGCAAAACTGTCATTGATAGTAACGCTTTGCAAACTATTTCTAAATACTTTAACAAAAAGAAAAGAACTTTTAAAAAGCCAAAAAGCATTTAATTTTGGCTTTTATTTTTTATATATTGTTTATTTATTTTTAATACCTCTTGTACTGTTAACATAATTGTGATACAATTGATATTGTAAAAAATAAACCATTATAAGGAGGCTAATCGTATGGAATTATACGAACGGCGAAATTTTCTTTCTGTCCTTGTGGACATCTTCTTTGATGTTCATCTATGGGCACCGATTTTGTGCCTTGCTATGTTTGTGGCGGGGCACAACGTTCAAAAGCAACGTGAAGTTGCTGCTTGGAACCAAGTAGAAAGCTTCGCACGTAAAATCTACCAAGAGCATCCAAACCTTGTAAACCTCAATGCTTTGACTTTGAGTAGTGATTTCACCGTGAAAAGTGCAGAATATCTCCTCGATGGAGGTGTTCACCTTTGGGTGAAATCGGATGCCTGGAGCTTCTCGGGAGATTTCTATGATGGAAACGATGGCTTCGCAGCCAAAGATTCTAGCCACTGGGAGTTTTCTGGTGAAAGAAGGCTCAGCCTAGATATGATCTTGGACCTTCTTGGATTCTTCGGAGTCGGCGCTTGGGTTACTTATGAACTCAGCAAGCGCCTATTTGCGGAAGAAGCATAGCAGTTTCTAACAGCTGTGACGCAAAAGTTTAAAAACCGTGGATAAAAATTTTTCCACGGTCTTTTTCTTTTATAAAGCTTTTTAGCTTTGTAATAACCTAAATTATTTTTCAAAAATATTCTTTATTTCATACGTAAGATTTTTACCATCTAATGTTATAATCAAACATTTTGTATTCTTAGCGACTTCCAAAGGTTCAGTTTTATCAATCCATTCATTGCCTATTATCAAATGTTTTATGCCCCTTTCCATTGAGTAAGTGGTGTAATCGCCTTGATAAATTAACCAAATATTTTTTGACGTTGACCTTTTCAAATCACATAATGTATCTACGAAAGCCTTTTTCTCTCTGATATCCGAAAAACTTTCTAATGTACCTTTCATTAGTATAAATATATTTTTATTTGATGTGCTTTTAATATCTTTTTGTAAATACACCCATTGTTTATAATCTGTTTTCCTTAATCCTCCATTTGATACATCTATTGTTATATAAGTTGCTTCTTCATCCTCTGTTTTAGAATATTCTTGAACAGAAAAGTTTTTAGCAGTTACTGTTTCTAAAACTTTATCATCTTGTTTTGTAGTAAACAACACAAGATCAGCTTTCTCATTCATTAACTTTTTTATGTTATTATTAGTTAATCTATCCAATAAAGTTTTTTCCTCTTTTATCTTATCATAAACAAAAATTTTAAATGTATCTGTGTTGTCAAAATCAGTTTTGATATTCAAAGAATCTTCTCCCTTTATATCTTCTGGTATTTTTGTTTTTTCAATTTCTACATCTGATGATTTTGAAAAACACAAATCATCAATATAAACAATACCTTTGTTCTTTACATCAGGTTTATCTTGTGCAACATATATATCTGTAAGTGTTGCTGGTAAAGCAACTGTACTTAAATCAACAGTCACCTTTGTCCATTCATCTGAAATCGACTTATTTGCCATTACAAGTTGAGTAACTCCCTTTGCATCTATGAATTTTAATTTAATATAATCTGCAGTTTTGTCATCTCCACATACATAAAAACTAATGCTCTCTGCATCTTCAGGAACTGTTATACCTTCATTAAATCTTAAATATGCTGCCCTAGTTAAGTCCGTCGTTGTAAAATCATAATTTAATTTTGCAGAACTTCCACCTGAATATACCTCTTCTTCTGACAACCTAGCTTTACCATTTACTGCTTCTGGATAAGAAGTAAAATAAAAGTTTTCACTTTCAAAATCATCAAGTACTGTGTCAACAACTTTTCTACCAACAAGAACTCTGGCAAAAGCCTTAGCTTTTCCAGCAGAAATAGAAATTATATGTTCGCCTTCCTCAAGAGGAATGTATTTATTTCCTTCAAATCTTCCTTTACCTTTTTCAATATTCCATTCTAATTCATCATAATTAATAGAAGCATAATATCCATTCTTATTTTTAGCAATTACATCATAGTCTACAGGCTTTTCTAACGTTGCGTTAACATCCCTTGGAGATATTGTCAACTCATTTGGTACACTTAGCACATCAATACTCAAAGAACCCCTTGCACTACCTTTTTTAGCAGTTATTGTTGCTGTTCCTGCCTCATCACCAGCAATAATTATGCCATCTTCTACTTCAACTTTAACTCCACTATAAGTAAATGTAATATCATCTATATCAACTTCTACAGGATTATAATATTTATCATATCCTAATACTTCTAACTCTCTTTTGCATCCAGCAAAAACATTTTCTTCTTTAGTCTTTAAAATCAAAGTATCTAACTTACCAGTTTTACTATTATTATAAACGCCGATGGCATTTGTAACCATTCTAAGTGTGCCACCACTTGGAGAGTTTATTGTTGAAATCGAACCATATCCAAGTCTTCTTGCAACCATTGTTGTAGAGCCACCGCCATCCAAGTTAAGTGCATTATATATATCTTTTTCGATTAAAAATTCTCCAAGTTCTGTTTGTGTCATTCCAATGCTTGATAATTGTCTACCATCAACAGTAACCAGGTATAATGTTTCACCATCTTTTGACAAACCAATTGCAGTTCTTGGATGAGAACCAGAAATGTTTGAAGCAAATTTTTCCGGAAGTTTTCCATTTTCAACAAGCATTGCTCCACCAGAAACAGCCATTTTAACTTTTTCGACATCTAGATTCATATCAACTTCAAGTTCAACTTTTGTTCCAACTTTAAAATTATCTTCCATATTTTTTGCAGCATTGCCAATAGCCGCAATAACAAAACCATCTTCTGGTATCTCCACAGCTGGTTGATTATATCTCAATTCTTTAACCTTATTATTTTCTACGACCATCTCTAATAAAGCTAAATTTTCCGTAGATCCAATTGAAGTTTCTTTCCAATCTCTTGTATACAATACAGGATATTCATAACTAGAAATAAGCTTGTTATACTCGCATATTTGTAATTTTGAATCATCTTTTTTAGAAACAAGAGTTATTTTATTGTTAAAATAATCAAACCATGCATTGTTTTCGTCATCCAAAACAAAAGTTCCGAAAGTATCTTTCGTTTCATTCTCATAATATGTAGATGTAAGAAGTTTCCCATCAGAAATCGAAAGTCCAATTGTGTTACCATTTTTATAATTTCCATTAAAGAAATCACCATTTATAGCAGCAACAATATTATCTTTGTTCGCCATTTGTGCTACAGTTTGAAATGTATTCAAACCATTTACAGAATTTAAAAGTCCAACCTTTGTATTTTCATCTTCAAGTTCGACTTCTAAAATATTAATAGAAAGCCAACCTTTGTCAGTTAATCTTTTGTAATTTTTCAATACTACTCCCGACGATATTCTTTCTTCACTTTCCTTTTCATACAAAGTCGTAAGTGCATAAACACTAGACATTGATGAAAAAATCATTACAAACAACATCATTAAAATTAGTATATTCTTCTTCATTTTTCCTCCTTAGATTCTACTTTTTCCCATCCCTTTATATTTGAACGCTGTATCGCACCAAACACACATGCTCTTAGACGAGGAATTGTCTTAGTTAGTTCCTTAATTAATTCTTTAATAAATTCTCTTTTGGTATACCCATCTGCAACACACGTTTTCTTCATTATTGGTATTTCATTACGTTTAGCAAAACCTTTAATCTCTTTTTCTGTTACATATATCATTGGTCTGATTGTTACAATATTTTTTCTAGACAAATACGTTGTTGGTGCAAATGTATGAATGTTTCCTTCGTAAAACAAACTTAAGAAAAATGTTTCAATAACGTCATCTTGATGGTGCCCAAGTGCAACCTTATTACAACCATGTGCTTCTGCAACCCCGTTTAACGCACCTCTCCTTAAGTTTGCACAAAGAGAGCAAGGATTTTTTTCTTTTCTTATATCAAATACTACTTGTTTTATATTAGTTCTTTCTATTACGTATTCAACGCCTATTTTTTCGCATAGCTTTTCCATCTCTGTTGTATCAAAAGTTTCAGAACCTGGATCAACTGTTAGTGCCATTAATTCAAAATGTTTTGGATAAAATATTTGTAAATTTTTTAATGCAAGAAGAAGAGTAACGCTATCTTTACCGCCCGACAAAGCAACCGCAATCTTATCTCCTTCTTCAATCATGTTATAATCTTCTACTGCTTTTCTGATACTACTTAAAATTTGTTTCATTAATATGTCCTCCCGTATGCTCTTATACATAAAGACAAATCAAGTACTCGTCCTTACGCATGCACAGATTATATCACACCAATAACACATATACAATAATTCCTACTATTAAAATAGACAAACAACAATAAGAAAAAGTCTAAATAAATAATGAAACTTTTTTAAGAATTATATGTCTAATAAATAGAAAGGTGGTTTTGATATGAAGAAAACTATAATAGTGACAATAATAATTATTGCACTCGGAATAACTAGTGCATATCTAACAGACATATACAGAATGAGTAACAATATGGGGGTAATCTTCGGAACGTGGGGACACAAATACGCACCACCATCAAAAAGTGGCGACATATCAAAAATCGGCACTTTGGAGGAAAATGAAAGTGGTGAATTAATAGAACAAAAAGAAATAAATATTGAAATTAACGACCATATTTTAAGTTTTTCTTTACCAGTAGACTGGAATTACGAAACACTCGAACGAGAAGAAAATGGTTATGACGGTGGAATAAAAATATACAATTCAGACACAAACAAATATGCAAGAATTCTGCTTTACGGAGAAAATCCCATGGGAGTTTGTGGCACCGACTTAACAGAAAAAGAAATGCAATTAAACAATGGACAAACAGCAACAGTTGGATACTACGGAACAAACAATTGGGAATTTATATATATAAATTTAAAACAAACAGAAGGATATGATATTTGGGTAATGAACCAAAGTCTTAATGATGCTGATACAACAAAAGTATTTGGCATAACCAAAACAATAAATTTAAGAAACAAGGCGTCAGAAAAAAGCTTTGTTGGAACAATCATAGAAGAAAAGCCAGCATATATAATAGTTGAACCAGCAAGCGGTGAAACAGAAAGAAATTCATCAGACAAAATCCAAATAGCATTAAACGAAAAAAGAGATTATCTTTACGGAAAAAACAGAAAAGTTGTAATATACTATGATGGCACAATAAAAGAAACATACCCAGCACAAATAAACGCATCAAAAATATCAGTAACAGGATATGATGAATTTGAAATAACAGTGAAAGAATCAGCAAACAAAGATAAAAAGAAAATCTTAAATAATAAAGACTTATACAACATGAATTCAGAATATGATTTATATTACTTCGGCTTGGACGAAGTATACACAAAGGTAGATAATAAAAGCATGAGTTTAGAAAATGCATTGAAAAATGGATATCTAACATTAGATGGAATAATACAAAAAGCAAATAAAGATACAAGTGAAGCAATGTCTACTAATAGCAATCAAAATGCCGAAAAGAAATACCCTAGAGCCTATTATTGCAATGATGGTGGCACAATAGAGTACCACTATGAAGACTACACAATAATCAAACTACATCGACTAGACGGCAATAGAGATATGTATATAGGAGCACCAGACCTTAGAGTTGACGACTTAGGGCTATAGAAATAATTCAATCAAAACATATATTGTAATAAAAATTGCAAGAATCAAGGTTTTTCAAATTCCCCTTTTTAATATAACACTACCATAAAATAAAACATTTTGGTAGTGTTATAATTGCTTTAGGCCTAAATCAGCAATATATTAACACTTAGCAGTAATTTGTTATAAAAAATAGTAAAAAAATAAAAATAAGTATTGCAAAATTACAAAAAGCGTGTTATACTTCATAATTGTATCGGGGTGTGGCTCAGCTGGTAGAGTACGTGGTTTGGGACCATGGGGCCGGAGGTTCGAGTCCTCTCACCCCGACCATTTTTTACCCCAAAATAAGGGTAATCGAGAAGAATTTGTAAAAATTCAAAAGGCATAAATACCATTATAATCAAAGGAAAGCTGATTATAGTGGTATTTTTTTAGTTTCTAAAAAATATTGAAAAATACCAAAAAAAACAATTTTTGTTTCACGAATTGGTTTCACGAATTCAAAAATTTCGCCAAAAAGTGTTTCACGAAATTTCACGAATTTCAATCCCTGTATTTTAAGCCCTTTCAAGGCAAATTGAAAGGAGCAATCAAAATGGCATTCCATGCATATAAGCTTGATGAATGTTTCAATCTTAAACATTACCTTAAAATTCCAAAAGAATTGTTCATACATCCACTTTATAAAGACAAATTAAGTTCTGATAGTATCTTACTATATGGATTTCTACTAGATAGGCTTACTCTATCAATTATTAATCTCTGGACTGATAAAAATGATAGAGTGTACCTCTACTTCACTAGAAAGGAACTACAAGAACTATTAAGCTTATCTGATAAAACAATTGCAAAAGCATTTAAAGAACTAAGAGATTGCGAACTTGTACTGGAAGAAAAGCAAAAATGTTCAAAGCCAAACATCATTTATGTGGGTAAAATCCAAGAAATTCCAAGTGACTATTTCAAGAACCGTAGAAACTCCGGCTCTAGTACCGGAAATTTTACGTTTCTAGAACCGGAAAATCTCCGCTCTAATAATACTTATATTAATAATACTAATATAGTAAATTCTAACTTACTAAAAAGAGATAATAGATTTTACGATAATTCAGATCAATATCAAAATTTAGATAGGTTCTATGTAATATGAGATTAAATAAAGGAGGACTTTAGAATGGATTTTAAATACGTTAAAAACAAAGATTGGTACATACCTGATATACAATGTGGTATGGAAGGTAAAAAGAGAAATGTAGGCAAATATGGAAGACTTAGAGAGAAATTTTTAAAAGAGCATAGAAAAGCTATGTTTGATCATTTAGTAGCAAGTGAAGAATTAGTTAATCATTTAGTTTCTCTGGATAAAGAAGCTAGAAAGCAAATTAATATGATAATATCTCAACTTGCTAAAGAAGAAAATGTAGATGAGAAATTAAAAGCTTCAAACCATATTTTGTGGATGCAGAAGATGAACAACATTAAAAATCGAGCTGAAGAAATTGTGATAAGGGAATTGATTTATTCATAAATTAAAAGTCGATTTTGTCGTAGCGGAGCACATTGTGCTCCATAAAAATGATAAGAAACGGAGGTAAAAAACTTGGGTGAATATGAATTATTTAACATAGATTTTATTGAACTTGCAGAGCTAATTGATAAAGCAAAAGTGGCACTCAGATATAAGAATAAAGAGTACAAAAAGTTGCTAGATGAAGTCATCGAATTGAAAGAAAGCAATCCAAATTTGCAACTAATTTTTGAAGATGATGAGGATATTTATCTTACAAAAAATGACTGCAAAATACTTCAGAAGTTAGTGAATTTGGATCTTGAAATTCGAAATTTTGAGGAGCAAGAAATCTTCTTTTTGGGTGGAAAAGAAGCATACTTTTACTTCAAAAACATTGGCATTTTGAAAGAGTAAATTGCAAATTTCTTAAGCAAAGTTTAAAGTATTTTTTGAAAAATCCTTACTCAATTTTGATTAAGGAACTTGAATAAAAGTTAAACAAAAAAGAGCTGATTTTTGAAGTCAGTTTCAAGTGACTTTTTAAAATCGGCTCTTCTTAATTTTTGATGATTTTTATACATAGCAAGCACTGAAAAGGTAATACTACCATTTACCTTTTCTCTACATAGCAAGCATAGAAAATGTCATACTACATTTTCAAACTTGCATGGGGAAATGCCCCATCCCCCTTGAATCTTGGAATGCTACTTTTTTGCATTTTTCAATCCTTTTTTTGCTTTCTTTTTTTCTTTTGTTGATAAAATATAGAAGCACTTTTTGGTCTTGTTTCTTTGCAATGAATCCTTATACATCGATAACTCATTCTGCAGTAATAACAAATAATAAATTGTGTTCATTAACATTATGCAATCAATCTTTTTATTACTATATGAACGTCCGTGTGAGCTTGGATTCCTTCTTGTTTTTTTGTTTGTCTTGATTGATATTTTTTCATTAAAGGAAATTGTTTCATAAAGCAAATTTATATTGCTGTCAACCATTACAACTATATATGGTAAGGTTGTATCATTATCTTTCGATTCTAAATCATCTATTATTGGTTCAAAAATATTTTGTCTTGAAGTACAGCCTTTGTCCAATAAATAATATGTTAATAAATTGTCTATTAATGTAATCAATCCCAAGTTTGATAATGCGTACAATTTATTATTATAGGCAGATAACACTTGCTTAAAAAATGATTTTTGTTTAGGATCCATCATACCACTTATATCATTACACAGTTTTTCAACTGTTTTCTTGTTAAAATATTTTAACATCATCTTGTCAAATGCTTTTTCATCTTCTGCTTCTTGCAAAATTTTATATAACTCTTTAACACTCATCTTATATGGAAAAATCCAAAAGAAGTCACTCATTTTATTACAATAATTTCCCCAATTTAACAAACTATCTGGATTTCCTACCAATATTTTAATGTTCTTAACCAAACTTGAATATATTGGTTGAATTCCATCCATATATGAATTAATTGAATTAATAAAAAGTTCTTGTGTTTTAAGCATTTCACGTGCTATTTTTGATATAGGTTCCATTGCTCTATTAGCACTCTCTAAGCTATAAGTAATATTTTGCATCATTAAATCATAATTGATTTTTACAATACCATTTATGGCTTTGCTCGTTTTGGCTAATGAGTCATTAATAGCTTTTAAATTACTATCTAATGAAGATTTATAATCATTCTTATCTTTCAAAATACACCTCATTATTTCTATGTTAAATTTTCTAATTTATCTTTTTATATTTTTCTTTATATTTATATATCATGTACACTAATAATGCGTAACTTGCTCTTGAGGATTCATTTTCACTTGATTGCACTGCATTATCTATCATTTCTTTTCCGCTTTTGAATATTTTTAATTCATTATCATTTAATTGAATTCTTAATAGTTCATTATTAAGTTCTTCTAATGACATTTCCAGCAAATTCATTTCTATTTCTCCTTTTCGACTAAATCTTGATACATTTTCATAAGTTCAGCAACGCAATCTGATTCAGACATTTTCCTATTATCAAAGCCATATGCTTTCATTACAGCAATGTCATTATGAGCGTGTGCATTTATTAGTTCTTTTGGCATTGTTTTTGGATCATACAGGTCAGCAAGTGAAGCATTTGGGTATAATTCTCTAGCTTTTAATATTGATGTAGCTGTTTGCTCTATGCGTTCTCTTTGCTCTTTCGACGGAGTTGGCCATGGAAAATTATTATAAACTATTTTAGCTGAATATCTATAATCAGACTTTAGTCTACCAGCAATTGCTCTCATCCAAGCCATATGTACATTCGATATCAAAATACCAAACTCATACAAAGTTGCATTTGGAATTATCAAATTGGCATTTGTTGATATTACATTCTTGTTCATAAAACCTATTGGTATATATATTCTTCTTTCAGAAGATGTACTCGGTATAAGTAAATAATTACTATTAGGTTGTCTTATTTCACCAAACAAATATGGTGTACTTGCAAGTTTTTTAGTTGCATCTCTTTTACTCTCTTTTCTCTTAATTTGAACATTGCTAATTGCTTCCATAATTGGCGGAATACCTCTATACTCACTAGGATTAACATCCTTAAGCCAAATGCAATACCTCTCTTTATTATTTATAAACTCATCAGCACCAAGTATTCTTTTAATAAACTGTCTAGCTTCGGGGTATTCTTTGCAAATTGCTTTTGCATCTTCTTTTGAATAATCACTTAAATAGCCACTATCATTTGGCATACTTCCAAAATCCATCGAATTAACATCACAAATAGGCATATTTCTGCTTTCTATAAATACAGATGGTGCATTAACTAGATATCCATTTATATTATCAACCAATATTTTCTTATTTTCTTCATAAATGTATTTTTCCATTCTATTATTATAACTAAACCCAACAATTATACAATGAACATGTGCTTTAATTGATGCTTCACTATCCCATCTAAAAGTTCTATATGCATAATTAATCTTAATGCCATTATCAAATAATTCCTTCCATAAAATAGCTGGCTGTTCTCCCTGACATATACTATTAGTTGAAACTAACGATGCTTCAATATTGGTACCTTTCATATATGATGAAGCAACTTTATACCAGCAACTTACGTAATCCAAATTCCCTTTATTTTTTACTCCCTCAAAAATTCGTTCTATATCATTTTTTTGCTCGACACTCATTAATCTTGCACCAACAAATGGTGGATTGCCCAGTATATAGTTTAGTCTTTTATTGCTAATAATATCATTCCAATCCATTCCTAATGCATTACATTCTATTATGTTTGTATAGCTCTTGAGTGGCAAGAACTCTTCTCTAGAAAACGTCAACAATCTAGTTTTTTCAAACATTTGATGTTCAGCAATCCATAAAGCTGTTTTCGCTACAGATACAGCAAAATCATTTATTTCTAAACCATAAAATTGATTTAGCGATACTTTTATCAATCTGTCCGAACTTTCTCCATCTATAAGAATTTGCCCTACATTGTTACCTTTTTTTCCACCTATTGTGAGCAATTCTCTAATAATATTGTTTTCAATCTCTCTCAATTCCAAATATGTTTGAGTCAAAAAGTTCCCACTTCCACAAGCTGGATCTAAAAAAGTTAACTTTGAAATTTTATCTTGAAAATCATATAATGCCTTTCTTTTATTTTTTGTACTCTTTTTTATTGATTCAAACTCATATTGTAATTCATCCAAGAATAATGGTTTTATTACTTTTCGGATGTTATCTACTGATGTATAATGCATCCCTCCATTACGCCTTATTTCTGGATTTAGTGTGCTTTCAAATATTCCTCCAAAGATAGTTGGTGAAATTTCTGACCAATCAAATCCTTTGCTAGCTTCTTCTAATAATATATTCCTAATGTTGTCATCTAATCGTGGGATATCTATACTTGCATCAAACAAACCTCCATTTACATATGGGAATTCTTTTAAAGATTCCTTTATATATTGACTTCTCTCATCAATTTTAGTATTAAGTGTTTGAAATAACTCAAGTAAAGCCTCCCTCAAATTATCTGCAGAATATTGATTTAGATATTCATAAAACATCAATCTGCTTCCAAATAAATGTGCATCCTCTGCATAAAGGCAAAATACTAATCTAACACATAGGATATTTAGATTATGCAAATCTTTTTCGGTATCACCATACAAAGGCTTAATTGCATCATAAATTCTTCCAATGATTTTTCCAGCCTCAAATGATATCTCTTCTTCTCGCTTTATAGTTTCTTCTTTTCTATTAACAATAAAACTAAGCATATAATAATCTTTATTAAGATTTTTAAGAGAGATTATTTCTGGCTTTTCTCTTCTTTTTCTCATATTATATATATGTATCTCTTGGAAATTCGAAACAATAATCCATTTTACTCCATAATCATAAACAAGCTCATCTGCATATCTTTTGGCTTGTTCAAATGGGGTTAACATACTACCATCAGACTGTTTTTCTGGTTTAGTCAAATCAACATCTTTACTCTTCATTTCAATTAAAACCTGTGTATCAGCAATAAAACCATCAGCAAAAGATGTATTCTTTATTTTTACTGGAAGTTCAAAATCAATATACTGTTCTGAATCTTCAATTCCATACACATCTCTTAATAATTGTATCCAGAATTTTTGAGCCTCACTTTTTTCATTTCCCTTATCTTTCCATATTTCTATGAATTTCTTTGCTGCTTGTTCCTGTTCAAATTGAGTCATATAAACACTCCTTTTTTATTTGTTATCAATATTGTAGCTATCATCAAGCAAATCTATTTTTTCATCATATTTAATATTAATTCCATCTTTTAAAACAATCTTATAGGCACTAAAAGTAACATCTTTATTGTTATTCTTAGCTTTTTTAAAAAATTCCAAAAAGAAATCATTATTATTTTTGAAACGATTATTTATCGCTCTAAGTATTTGATTACCACATTCCGTAATTGTATATACTCCAATATTGCCTTTTCCTTTCATATAGAAAACAAACTCATCTGTATGGACCGCAGCTTGAGTTCCATCAAGTACTATAGAAACAAATCCGTTAAGACTAATTAATCCACAATCTTCTAATTTTAGCAATTTTTCAAATGTTATACCATACTTTTCAAGTAAATCACTGTCATTTGGTAAAAAATTATTACCTGTTCCGTAGCAAATAAAAGGGGCAACCTCCTCAAACAGCCTAGCTTCCGCAGATGTAATATTCTTTAAAGTATTTAGGGTTCTCAATGTATATGTATTGGGCTTTTCTATTTCTCCTGCTAATATTTTTCCCCATATTTTTTGCATTTTTTCATCAGTAATATCTCCTGCATTATTAAAGAAATTGAAAAGCCAATCCTGATCAACAGGCTCATTGGTTACACCTTCCTTATCTTTCAATTGACTATATGTTTCACCAATAATTGATTCTATATTTTGCTGTTTCCTTAGTTCGGTATATAGTAATCTATTTCCTGTTCTCTTTACTAATTCATCCGCAGATGTTGCATCAATATAGATATTTCCATTTTCATACGAAGTAGGTAAATTAATATTTTGTGACACTGTTTCCCCAATTACTCTAATTTCTTCTTGCTTAGCTTTCGCTATTCTCTTAATATGTGTTGGCTCATAAATTTTTCCAATACCATTACTTACACATTCAATTAATTTGGTTAGCGGTTCTTCTAAGCCCAATATATCGTGTATTTCTATTCCTTTTACATCGCTCATTTTTACTTCTCTTTTCATTAACCATTCAAAATTTCTATTATTTCATCTCCATGTAACTTCACTTTCACATCTGTTAATATATTTGTTTTTACAAGCTCTTCTTTTGTTTTTGGCATTAGTTCAAGTATCTTTTCTAGTTCATCATTAGTAAATATATAATAAGCTGGCAAGTTTTTCCCTTTTGACTTAGCCTTTCTAAATGAAATCAATTTTTCTCTGATATCACTATTTGAATTAGTCAAAATTGGTTTGTTTTCATTAGTAGGTCTTACTAATTTTTCATACTTTACTAAATAATCTTCACTCATACTTTTATTGTAATTTTGCATTATAGAGTCAGCAACATTAAACATTTGGTCTTTATTAAACAAATAATCTTTATTACATCTTTCTATATCTTTTTTCAAGTACTCTACTAAACTATCGCTCTTTATCACTTTGTACTTATAATCTTTTGGTGCATATTTCATACTTAATACATTTTTAGAATTAGCCATAACAACTAAAGGCTTATTCCACGTATCTAAATTATCTCTTCTAAATAGCTTGTCGAACAAAGTGGTATTTCTGCTCATCCAAATCTTTTTAAATATTTCAATATGCCTTTGAGCCTGCGATAACGGAGAATACATACCTTCTTTTATTTTCTTTTTGCCTCTATAGTATTCTCTATTAAAATTACCATTTGAATCTATTGTAATATTACCGATTAGCTTCTTGCACTCAACAAAATATGTATATGCAGGTGTTATTATGATGTAATCAATTTGAGCTTTTAGGTCCTGATACTCCATATTAACATCATGCAATACATACATTCCAATATTTGCATTAGATAGTTCAAACTCAATTTCTTTTTCACCTTGCAAGCCAATTTCACATAGTCGCAGTTCATTTTGTAGTGCTTCATTGTTTGGATATTTTTCTAAAAGTGTTTTTAATGCTTTTATTTGTTCTTCTAGTTCACTACCTTTTTTCAAGAATATTGTATCTGTGAATTTGTTTTTTAACTTATTTATTAATTCATCTATCATTACTATAATCAACTTCTTTCGTTATTATCAGCTTTTAATACACTTACATACTCAAAAAGCACAATAAGTTTCACGTTTTTTGGAGCAGTTTTGCACAAGTTCTTCACATTTTTGGGAGAGTAGCTGGTCCTCTCATATTTTAAATGAATTATTTTCGTCAATATTTTTTCACCTGTACTCCACAAGCTATTTCTTTCTAACTCTTTTATTTATCTCTTTCAAAGTTTTAATATATTCTTCTTCAACTGGACTTAACGTCTTAACTTGATATTTTCTATATTCGCTTCTTGCTTTCTTAATTGCTACCTCGTGGCTTATTTTGCCACTATCTTCTAATAGCTTTTGTCCTGTACTTGATAAAATATTGTCTAGCTCTTTTATATAATCCTTCATATACATCTTGTTATGTCTTATTGCTTGTATTTCAGCAAAATCAAAATATCCAGAAACAATATTATTTAATACTTTTAATTCATCTTCATCTAAATAGTTTTTTGCTATAACAACATCAGATAATACTGGCAAATCTCCTTTAAATGTTCTAAGCCCCATAAATGGTTTATCACTATCTGCTCTTTCATAAATAACCTCTGGAGCCGTATGCCCGTGTGCTGCATAATGAAGTTTATTCTGAACTATCTTAAAAAACTTTAGAGTTTCTTCTGCTTTAGAATTATAGTCAACTGCTGTAGCATATAAATCAAGTACTTGTCTATATAATACTTTCTCAGAAGATCTAATATCTCTAATTCTGTTTAATAATTCCTTCCAATAGTTGCCTCCGCCATTTCCTTTAAGACGTTCGTCATCCATTGTAAAGCCTTTTATCATATACTCTTTTAGTCTTTCAGTTGCCCAATGTCTAAAATTAGTAGCAACTTTGGACTTTATACGGTATCCAACGCAAATAATTGCATCTAAATTATAATATTTTGTCTTGTATTTTTTGCCATCTTTGGCAGTTGTCAAGAAATCCTTGACAACTGATTTTTCATCAAGTTCTCCTTCATCAAATATATTTTTTAAATGTAAGCTAATATTCTGTTTTGTTGTATCAAACAATTCTGCAAGCATAGACTGTGTAAGCCAAACGTTTTCATCTTCAAATTTTACATCGATCTTTGTTTGACCATCTTCCGTTTGATAAATAATAATATCTCCACTATTTTCTTCCATAGAGCACCTCCTAAACTACTTTATATTCCGATATAGCACTTCTCTTTTATAAACCTCCTAATGCTTTCTTCATCTTTTCCTTCATAGAAAGGTATTAGTAAGTTCTTAAATTCTTCTGTTAGTTCTGCTGGAATTACTATGATGCCTTTTCCTTTTGATATTAAGTAGTGGTTTGCAAATATAACTGATGTTCTTTTGTTTCCATCAATGAATACTTGTTTCTTCATTGTGTACAATAGCAGTTCTATTGCTATATCCACGTCTTCTGATGCACTATTCATTATTTCATCTAAGTTTTCTTTTATCACACTTTCTATTGGTAACTCTGGTTTCCAACTTGTTCCCCCAATAGTTACCGGTACATTTCTAATCTTTCCAGCTGTGTAATAGAATCCTTCTTCTACAAGTTTATTAACTTCGCATAGTAAAGCAAAGTTTGTTTTACTCAATATGATATTCTTATTTAGTATAAATTCCCACGCATGTTTAAGATTTACTATTTTAAGAATATCTTCTGGCGTCATATTATTTACTTTGCCACCTTCAATGATATTCTCTGTATCAGCAAAAGTAGTAGCAACACCTTCTAATATTGCTTGCTTATAAATTGTATCTACTAAATGCCTCTTAGCAAAATCAATATTCAAAGCAACTTCATAACTTAGTTCTTCTTCCACATAGTTGTATTGCTTTAATTGCTTTGTAATTTCTCTAATCTGCTTTTTTATTTCTTTAGCTTTAATGTTATTGCTTAAAATCAAATTATGAAGATTATCCGAATATTCGCCTACATACTTTGTTAAAACAACTCCATCTTCTCTGTAATGAACGTAAAGATATCTATTACCATTTTTTTCTCTTACTTCTACACTGCCATAAGCAAGTCCTCCTAGCTCATGCTGAAGTAGTTGATTTTTTTGTAGCAAATTCATAATTTCAATTTTATCTTCCATATTTTGCCTCCTTTCGGATATTTTGCTATCCAAAACGATATTTTTGTCATATAAGCTATGTGAAACATTTCTGAAGTTATAGTTTGCTTTTTGTTTCACCTTTATATTATACCACATTTTTCAGCAATGTGAAACATTTTATTGTAATTTTATTAATTTTTGTTTCACATTTATGTAAAGTCAATTTTTTAATAGAATTCCCTATTTTCAAGGCTTTTCAATTTTCGTTGTGCATTTATACGGCATTTTGTTGTGCAACTGTTCCAGATTTTTTCAAACGAATATTTCTAAAAACATGGATTTTTCCAAACGAATAATATGAAACTTTTTTGATTATATTTACAATTTTGTTTCACATATTGTAATTTATTGAATTTATAAACATCACTTCTTTAAAATGATTAAATAACTCAAAAACTACTAAGCCAAGTCAAGTTTCACGTTTTTGGGAGATGTTTTGTATAATTTCTTCACGTTTTTTGGAGATATAATAGCCATATTCTTCACAAAATTTGCAAAAAACAAACACTTTTCTAGTTTTGTGTCCTTTCCACATATTCTGATGTAACTATTACATTTTTTCATTTCATTCCCCTTTTCGCAGACTAATTAAATCATGTTTGTCGTTGAAAAGAGAAAATTAAAAAAATCTACTATTCTATTATCTGAAGTCACAAAAACTTAATAGAATTTCATAAAACTTTTTCTTGACTTCTAAAAAATCTAAAGATATTATGTGAACAATCAGTCTGAAATATCTAAAGAATTTTTATTTTTAAGATTTTCAGGTTAAATTTCATATATTGCTTCTGTATCAATGGTTACGTGAATTTTCACATCAATTTTTAAACTGACATAACAAAACTTTTTTAACTTTTTTCAATTTTAGGCGTTATTTTTGGTCGTTTTCAATGGCTCTATAGTAGAGGGGCAATGTATGAAATTAAAATTTTACAATTTTTTTGTAATCAAGCGTAATTTTTGTCTATTTTCACTGGCTATATAGTGTAAGGCATAAAATATGTAAAAATTTTTAAACTTTTTTTGAAATCAGGCGGACTTTTTACCTATTTTCGATGGCTAGTATTATAGGGGGAAATAATAATTGATTACAAAATAATACAAGAAAGGGGTGAATTCTTTAGTCTAGTCGTATTGTAAATTCAATTTTTATCGTCCTTCAGATTAAAGTAAATGGAGGAATAAAAAATGAAAGATGAAGTTACAAGTGATGTGCATTCGCATATGCTAAGGCACACATTTGCAACAAGATGTGTAGAAGCTAAAATTGCTCCTGCTGTACTTCAAAAAATAATGGGACATACAGATATTGCAACTACCATGAAATACTATGTAAATGTAGATGATCATTTTGAAATATCGGAGTACAAAAATGTAGAGAGCTATTTAGAGCAAAACGACGTGTTTCTTCTAAAAGAAGAAATCTCTTAAAACCTACTAGAATTAAAAAAATATCGTGAAACAAATTCAAGATTTCACAGTAAAAATAAAAGTGAATTTTCACGAATTCAAAAATTGAGCCAAGAAAGGCTTAAATACAGGCGATTATAATGCGTATTTAAGGGTTGTCACCCCGACCATTTTTTACCCTTTTTAAGGGTACGGATAAGAATTTGAAAAAATTCTAAAACATGAATACCGCTATAATCAAAAAATTGGTTATAGCGGTATTTTTATGGCTTTACATTTATTTTGCTTTTTATGACAAACTTAAAAATAAAACAAAAGCACTTGCAATATTAGATAAGAATTTTAATATCCAAGTGCCTTTCTATACTATTCGTAAAATTGATTTACATCAACATATTCTCCATCTGCTTTTGTTAATTCGAAATGCAAATGTTTGCCAGTAGCCATTCCTGTGCTTCCAACTATCATTATTGTATCTCCTGCTTTTACTTCATCTCCGACATTAACTAATATTTTTGAACCATGTGCATACATTGATATACTACCGTCTGCATGTTCTATTTTTACCGTATTTCCAGTTCCAGAACTATAATCTGCATAAATAACTTTACCATCTGCAATAGCAACTATTTCATCTGTTGTAGTTGGAACAAGATCTATTCCTGTATGAGTTGTTACTAATTCCGAGTTTTCTATTTTTCCAAACTTACAAGATATACTTGCATTTTTTAAAGGTTGAATCATTTTTATAACCTTATCTTCCTGTTTTTCTTCTATTTCTATATTCTCATTGCTTACTATATTCTTATTTTCTCTATCTGTTGCAAGTGATATGGTTATAAGACTCATTGCAGTAATAATTGTAGCAACTAGCACAATTGACCACTTTGTATCAATTTTTATTTTCTTCATTCTTTTCAATCTCCTTTCTACTTCGATTTTTTCACCACAAATATTTGGAAATGAATAATCAATCTTGTTGTTTAGTGCCAAAATTTTCAAAATGGTTATTGAATAATCTTTACTATTATTTGTTATTTTTAACACATTTTCATCTGCTATATATTCTAAATCTTGTTTTATAATTTTGTTTGCAACATATATAAATGGATTGAACCAATATATATTTTTTAATGCATTCAGCACTATATATAATGATTGATGATTATTTTTATAATGACTTAATTCGTGGATAAAAATAAATTTCAATTCATCATCAGGTAATTCTAAAATCTCTTTTGATAAAAGTATTTTTGTATTAAAAATACCAAATAAGGACGGAGTTTTAATTTTTTCTTGAACTATACAAGTAATACTGTCTGATATTTTCATTTCTTCCTTACACTCTTCAAGCAGTCTAACTACATTTTGCGGAATCGTGTTATCTCTCATTCGTATACTTTTTAAAATTGAAATATAAATGAGTAAATCTTTTAATGTTAACAATACAGAAACTGCAATCCACACAGTTGGAATGTAATAATTATATGATTTATCCCCTGCTGTAGCATCATCACTATTATCATTAAAGTCATATGAATTAGCAAAGTCTATGATAACACTATTTTTATTATGATTTATAAAGTTTCTAATACTTAATGGGCTAGAAAATTTAAGTGGAAAAATTAAAGTACAAATAAATATTATCCATAGCAAGCAAAGTCTTGATGAAGAAACTTTATTTTTAATAAGTTTTCTAACTAGTATTGTCATCAGAAAAACTATACTTGCTATTGTCGACATAGATAAAATATTTGCGAATAAATTTTCTATAATCATATTCGTTAGCCTCCTAATCATCAATAAGCTTCATTAAATCTTCTAAATCCTCTTTTGTTAGTTTTTTAGATTTTGCAAAAGCAACTAGCATATTATTTAACGAACCCTCATACATTTTTTCTATAAAACTATTTGTTTCTTTTGTTTTATATTTTTCTTCTGATATAATCGGTTTGTAGATTATTAATTTACCTTTGTTTTTCATAGCTTCAACAAAACCTTTTGAAACAAGTCTAGAAACTAAAGTCATAATGGTATTGCTTTTCCATTCACTTTTTTGACTGACATGTTTTACAATTTCAACAGAGGTACTCTCTCCATTCTTCCACAAAAACTGCATTACTTCTAATTCTGCATCAGAAATATCTTTCATTAAAATTCCTCCTTTTCAAAACTACATTTGTAGTTTGCATCTACATATTACAATTGTAGTTTAATTTTGTCAATATATTTTAGACAAAAAGGATGAAATCTTCGATTTTCGTCCCTTCGACCTTTGCAAATTTTCAACTGGAAGAAAGAAATTCTTTCGCATAAATTAATTTTTTTCACAACAAAAAAGAAAAGTAATTCATGAATGCTTGCAA
>ENA-ORSL01000599-ORSL01000599.1-human-gut-metagenome-genome-assembly--contig:-NODE-599-length-36599-cov-3.445080_pt1 | contig 36599 bp, 34 predicted proteins | sample MGYA00242190_ERZ509157 | MGnify/ENA primary metagenome ERZ509157 (study PRJEB26280, sample SAMEA2338664) | human gut metagenome | biome: human gut; feature: human-associated habitat; material: faeces... | reverse complement strand
CGAGCTTCACGGCTGCGAAAACCGCCCGATGGCTCACGGCTGCAAAATAATGAACAAAGAAAACTGCGACTCCGATAAGGAGGTATCCGGCAAATGAGTTATTCTAAAGAGCTTTTATCAATACTCGTTACATACATCCTTACGCAAAACTTTATTCTCGCAAAATTTCTCGGCATATGCCCGTTCCTCGGCGTATCCAAAAAGCTTAACACAGCAGTCGGCATGTCTGCGGCGGTTATATTTGTTATGCTTATTTCTACCGCGATAACCTACCCGATATATAACCTTTTGACATATCTCGGTCTGCAATATCTTGAAACTATAGTATTTATACTTGTTATCGCGGCTCTCGTTCAGCTCGTTGAGATTGCAATGAAAAAATATATGCCTCCGCTTTATAACGCGCTCGGCATTTATCTGCCGCTTATAACCACAAACTGCGCAGTTCTCGGCGTTGTTCTTTTAAACATCGACACCAACGGTTACAGCGGCACGCTCGCAAACTTCGGCAGAGCAATGATGACCTCGCTCGGCGCGGGCATCGGCTTTATGCTTGCAATGGTAATGTTCGCAGGCGTTCGTTCAAGGCTTGAATCCTGCGATATTCCCAAAGCATTAAAAGGTTTGCCGATTACGCTCATCGCCGCTTCGCTTGTTTCTCTCTCGTTCCTCGGCTTTGCAGGACTTGTTGAGAACATGTTTGCTTAAAGGAGGGCTGTGTTATGGAAATTACTCCTATTCTCATTGCGGTTGCGATAGTTGCGGGGCTCGGACTTTTGCTCGGGCTCGGACTTGCGATAGCTTCAATAGTCATGGCTGTTCCCGTAGACCAAAAGGCAGAAGACATACGCGCCTGCCTGCCCGGCGCAAACTGCGGCGCATGCGGATTTTCGGGCTGTGACGGTTACGCCTCCGCTCTTTCAAAGGGCATAACAAAAAATACCGCTCTGTGCGCCCCCGGCGGCAGTGAGGTTTCTAAACAAATTGCTGCGGTTGCAGGGCTTGAAGCCGGCGAAGTTAAACCGATGGCGGCAGTGGTTTTGTGCCAGGGTATAAAATCAAACTGCGGCACAAAAATGGTTTATCAGGGTGTTGAATCCTGCAAAATGGCAAAGCAGCTTTTCGGCGGACCCAAAGAGTGCATCTACGGCTGTATAGGCTACGGCGACTGCGTAAATGCCTGCCCCTATGACGCAATACACATTTGCGACGGCGTTGCGAGAGTTAATCCCCTCGCCTGCCGCGCGTGCAAAAAGTGCGTTAAGACCTGCCCCAACTCTCTTATTAAAATGATGCCGCTTCACGAAACAAAAGCGGCTGTGCTCTGCGCCAACAAAGACAAGGGTGCACAGACAAGAAAAGAATGTAAAACCGGCTGCATAGGCTGCATGAAGTGCGTTAAAAACTGCGAAGCCGAAGCTATTAAGGTTGAAAACTTCTGCGCTAAAATCGACGCGATAAAATGCACAGGCTGCGGTAAGTGCGAAGAGGGCTGCCCGGTAGGCGCAATCAAGCTCATTACCTTAAAATAACCTCTATAAATATTAAATCATTTTTGCTCGCATAAAAAGAAAGCTATAATTCACATTCGGTTTAATTGCCGTTTGAGAATTATAGCTTTTTTATTTTAAATACTTCAACCTTTTACATTTTCCATTTGCAATCTATCATTTTTAACAGCAAGCCGTAAAATGACATTCCGACAGACTCGGCGGCTATTGCGACAAGCGAGCTTTGATTTTTTCGGTGCGGTCTGACAGAACCCGTCATATTCGGCTTCATATTAAAATCAAATATTTTGTACCTGCCGCTTTTGTCTGCGCGGCAGTCTATTCTGACAAGACCCTTTAAATCTAAAATCTTCACTGCTTTTTCGCACTCTCTTCTGATTGCGGTCATGTTTTCATCCTCACAGGCGGCCACTCTGCTGTTTTGGCTTACGGGCACATCACCGCTGTAAGGCGCAATTCCACCGGCATGAGAAAAACGCTCAACCACAGGCAAGCTGACTGCATTCGGGAACACGGCAACTGTTATTTCGTTGCCGCAGAGAAATTCCTCCGCTATCATTTTGTTGCCGTATTTTCGGCTTTCTATCGCTTTTGATAAATCAAAATGCATTTGCTCGGGTGTGTCGCACTTTGAAACTCCCTGACTGCCCCTTCCCCTGACGGGCTTTATAATGCAGGAAACCGCCCGTGTAATCCTCTGCCTTTACAACAAGCTGTTCTAAGACAACGGATAAGCCCTCACGGCGAAGACAGTCGTTCGTATAAAATTTATCGTCATATTTTGAAACGTCGCCCGGTCTTTGACCGACTATGCAGACGCCCTTAAACATTTCTATCGGGTGAGAATCATAAAGAACGGTACTGAGCCAAAATGTGTCGGCACCCTTTTTAATTGCCTGTTCTATCCCATCTTTTGTGTCGGGAAACACCCAGTCATAATCATTATATATATCGGGATTTTCGCACGGCAGAATAACGTCTTCACCGTTTTCTTTAAGGCAATAGACTATATCCGCTCCGCTGTCGCTGTATCCGCCCTTTTTCATGGGCTTTTTTATGCCGTCTGCAACAGGCGGCTCGTTTTTTTGATAAAGCACTGCAATTTTCATAATTTATCGTGTCTCTTCTCATTTCTTTTGCCGCTTATTTTTTCGAGTGTTACCTTATAAACCGCTACGTTTTCATTTACAGGGCAATTATATTTTACACCGCCGAATCCGCAATGCTCCATTAAAAGGTCAAGTCCTTTTTTGGCTTCATCGCCGTATATGCGCTCTGCCCTGCCGAAAGCCATAACGCTTTCGTAATATGCGGTCGCACTGCCCGGCACCTCGGCAAATGAATTTAAAATATCAAACTCAAGGCACACGCGGTTGTCGCGGTTTATTCTGTCAATTTTTTCACCCGCCGAGGCAGAGTGAAAATAAATATTTATTTTATCGTTTTCTCTCTCATAGCCGAAAGACAGCGGAACGACGTACGGATATTCCTCTCCGTTAAGCGCAAGGCGCACGGTGTCGCATCTGCCGATTATATCTGCAATATCAGAAAACGATGTTATTTCTCTGTCTTTTCTTCTCATAGTCTTCCTCCCGCTGCGGCATTGCCGACAAACCGTAATAATTATACCACGGCATAATAAAGCTTGACAAGCAAAAATAATTGTTATAAAATTAGAATGTTCAAAATTGAAATATATAGGAAGTGATAAGATGATAACCGCCGCAAAGGTATACACACATTCGCGCCACTTTGCCGAGGCTTACTCCGCCGTCATGGCACCAATGTGCGAAGAGATAGACATGCCGCAAACAGCCGCGGATATACTGATGTTCCTTGCAAACAACCCCGGCTATGACACCGCAAAAGACATATGTAAATACAGGCATCTAAAACCGGGTATAGTATCTTTTCACATTGAGAACCTTGTGAAACAAGGCTATATCGAACGTCAAAGCGTTGACGGCGACCGCCGAAAATGCAGACTCGTCTGCACAGAAAAAAGCCTTTCTGCAATAGAGACGGGGCGAAAACTGCAAACGGAATTTATAAACAAAATGACCGCCGGGTTAAGCGAAGACGAAATCAACTGCTGTCTTCACTGCTTTGAGGCCTTTGAGAAAAATTTGAATGAACTGACAAAAAAGAGGTCATAAATATGCAGCAGGATAAAAAATTTCTCGGCACCGAGCCGATAGGCAAGCTCCTTTTTAAGCTCGCCGTGCCGACCGTCATAGCTCAAATTGTCAATATGCTCTATAATATTGTTGACAGAATTTATATTGGACATATTCCGAATGAGGGCAGTCTTGCCCTGACGGGCGTAGGGGTATGTATGCCCGTCATTTTGATAATTTCCGCTTTCGCCGCATTTATAGGCTCCGGCGGTGCGCCGCGCGCCTCAATATTTATGGGCAAGGGCGATAACGACTCGGCAGAAAAAATTCTCGGAGGTTGTTTCACTCTGCAAATATTCATTTCGGCCGTTTTGACCGCCGTTTTGCTGATTTGGAACAGAGACCTGCTTTTGGCATTCGGAGCGAGCGAAAACACAATAGACTATGCCGCCGAATACATGAACATATACGCCATCGGCACGCTGTTTGTTCAGCTCACTCTCGGTATGAACGCATTTATTACCGCGCAGGGCTTTGCAAACTTCGGCATGATAACCGTTTTGATAGGCGCGGTTGCGAACATTGCGCTTGACCCTCTGTTTATTTTCGGCTTTAAAATGGGCGTGCGCGGCGCGGCACTTGCAACCGTCGTTTCACAAGGAATCTCCTGCATATGGGTAATCAGCTTTCTTGCAGGCAAAAGAACGGTGCTGAAGCTAAAAAAAGAAAATTTGAAAATAAACTTCAAGCTTATACTCCCCTGCCTCGCACTTGGACTTTCGGCGTTTGTTATGCAATCCAGCGAAAGTATTATATCGGTCTGCTTTAATTCATCGCTTTTAAAATACGGCGGGGATCTCGCGGTAGGGGCAATGACAATACTCTCGAGCGTTATGCAGTTTGCAATGCTGCCGCTCCAGGGCATTGCACAGGGCGCACAGCCTATAATCAGTTATAACTACGGTGCGCAAAGCAGCGAACGCGTAAAAAAGACATTTAAGCTTCTTCTGACGGTGAGCCTTACCTACTCCTGCATTTTGTGGGGATTTATAATGCTCTTCCCTGACCTTTTTGCTAAAATGTTTTCGTCAGACACCGCGCTCATTGACTTCACCGCACATGCGTTGAGAATTTATTGTGCCGTACTTTTTATGTTCGGCATACAAATAGCCTGCCAAATGACCTTGGTATCCATAGGCAATGCAATTTCTTCAATATCAATAGCAGTATTGAGAAAATTCGTGCTTCTTATTCCGCTGATTTATATTATGCCGCATATAATCTCGGACGGCACTACGGCGGTTTATACGGCAGAACCCGTTGCGGATTTTATTGCCGTTTGCTGCACCGCGATTATATTCGCCTTTCAATTTAAAAAGGCTATAAAAAACCTGCATGAAGAAAGAAAAGCCAAACAGTAACGCAACCGATTCAGCCTCCCCAAAACGCGGGGAGGCTGTTTTGCTTTTCGCGGCAATCGGCGGCACGAGGGCGAGGAACCGAATCTTGTAGGGCAGTGTGACCGCACACCGCCGTTAAGCTTTCGCCCAAATAAAAAGCGGCGCACACATCTCCTCTGATTTAGGGAGGCGGCTTCGGCGTTTTGCGCCGAGGGCGGAGGGGCTCAATTTCACCGAGACGAAGATTTTGAGCAATCGGCGGCATGAGGGTATGCCGCCCTACGCAGTGCCTCGCCGAGAACAACATCATGTCGTGATATTTCACCCCTTAGGTCGGTGTGCCCAAACTGTGCCGCAAAAGCGGATTTCTTTGTCATGATTACTAAATAACACACGGATATTTTTATGTTTTCGGCACTGTACTTTGAGTTTAAAATAAGTTATAATTGTATATGTATAAGTGGGGTAGTTTACCCGTCTTTAGAGGAAGGAAGATATTGTATGAAAAAGAAGATACTTTCGCTGATTATTGCGCTTTGTATGCTACTGACATTCACCCAGCCCGTACTGTCCGTTCTGGCAGCCGGCGGAGTTTGGAACGGCGGCACGGCAGTGCCCTCGCTCTCGGGCGGATATTATCAAATTGCATCTGCAGAAAACCTTGCATGGTTTGCTTCGCAGGTCAACTCCGGCAGTTCATCTATAAAGGCAAAGCTGACTGCCGATATTTCGCTCAACGAAGAAGGCTCTAAAGAGCATGTTTGGACCCCTATCGGAACAGAAAGCTCTCCTTTTAAAGGTGAATTTGACGGCAACGGATTTACAATCAGCGGTCTTTTTGTTGACGGAAGCAATGATTACTCCGGTCTTTTCGGCTATGTTTATGCAGACAAGCCGAATGTTGACGACAACGATAATACGAGCGAAACAATTTTTGTTGCCGAGCCTGTGAAGATGATATATAACCTCAAGGTTACGAACGCAAGCGTTTCAGGCGGTCAGAACGTCGGCGGCATCGCGGGCTATATTCACTATGCGATTATATCCGGCTGCTCGTTTTCGGGCACCGTCAACGGCGCAAACAACAGCGTGGGCGGCATTTGCGGATATGCCTTTAATTATTCGGTTGTTGAGCAGTGTTACAGCGAAGGCTCGGTTTCGGGTGTGATAAGAGTCGGCGGTATTCTCGGCTATGCAAATGTCAACTCAAAAGTATCGGAATGTTACTCAAAAGCGGCGGTCACAAGCCGTGCCTCTATCGCAGGCAACGCAGGCGGCATTTGCGGAATAATCTCTGCGGGTTCTGTTGAGAACTGCTACTTCCTCGGCAGCGTTACGGGACCTAAAAGAGTAGGCGGAATAGTCGGCAGCAACACTTTCTCTACAATTCAGGGTTGTTATGTTATAGCCCCCGTTACCTCTACAATCGGCGATGCGGAATATATCGCCGCAGTTGCGGGCTACAGCCTCAGCGGAATATATTACAACTGCTATTATCATCAGCCCTCTACCCACACGAGCGACGCGAACGCCGTGGCAAGAACTCTTGACGAGATGAAAAAGTTCAGCTTTGTGCGCGAGCTTAACGAAAACGGAAGCTCTTATACATATGACTACATGGTTATAAACAACAGCTACCCCGTGCTTGCGTGGAGCCTTGAAACCGCAGTTTGGGCAGGCGGAAAGAAAAAGCCGCAGACCGATTCCGCAGGATACTACCTTTTAGGCACGGCAGACGAGCTTGCATGGTTCGCCGCGCTTGTAAACGGCAAGCTTGCGGGTGTCCAGCAAAACACAGCGGCAAAGGCAAGAGTAACAGACAATATTCTTCTAAATATATTTATAAAAGAAAACTCCGAGGACACCAATGTATGGACGCCGATAGGCTCTGCAAGCGCACCTTTTAACGGCATATTTATAGGCGGCGGCTACAACATTGCAGGCGTTTATACAAACGGCACAACAAATCAGGGTCTTTTCGGCTATGTAGGCGAAAACGGAACAGTAACAGAAACCGTTGTTATAGACGGACTTATAACAGGCACGGAAAACACAGGTGCTGTTGCGGGATATAACAAAGGCATCGTTTCATTATCCTGCAACTCCGGCACGGTGCGCGGCGTTAAGGCAACAGGCGGCGTTGTGGGTTACAACACCGGCACAATACAAAACAGCTACAATGTCGGCGAGGTTTACTGCGACTCCGAAACAGGCTCGCAGGTCGGCGGCATAGCCGGCTACAACACAAGAGCCAAAATTAAGCAATGCTTTAATAACGGATATGTCACCGGCGCGGCAGGGGCAAACTATTTCGGCGGTATCGTCGGCTACAACTCCGGCGACGGAATATATAACTGCTACAATGCGGGTGAAATTCTCGGCGGATTTTATATCGGCGGTCTTGTTGGCTTCAACTCTTCGGGTACTGTCAGATACAGCTACAACCGCGGCGTTGTCAACACTAAAAATGCGGTGAACGGCAACGTAAATAACTTTATAGGTTATAATAACGGAACATGCACCATTGACACCTGCTATTATGACTCGTCGATAGAGGGCAGCATTATGAATAATGCCAACGGAGCTACCCCAAAAGCAACAGATGAAATGACAGGTTCAACGGCATCATCCCGTCTCGGTCTTCAATCGGGCATTTGGTCTAACAGAGGTGACGACAGTTATTTCCGCTACTATCCTCAGATAATGGAGCTTTACGGCGCGAACTATGAAAAAGCACGCACCGATTCGCTTGACAGCGTAAGAATAGTTAAGTCAGATTACAATCTTAAAGTAAAAATCAACGGTCAGGCAGAAACATATTATCCGGATTTTGACTCTGCTGTTTCGGCAGTCGGTACAAATAACGCGACTATAATCCCCGTAAGAAATATAACGGTAAATTCCACAGTAAATATCCCCGGCAAAATAACGATACACGGTGAGGGAATTGAAAGAACAATTCTTCGCGGCGCGTCTTTTAAAGGCACAATGTTTAATGTAACGGGCACCCTCACGCTCGGCGACTCAAAGAACGGACTCGACAGCGACACCCTTCTTTATATTGACGGCAACGGACAGAAGGTTCAGTCAACGGCCTCGTTTATAACTTTGGGCGAAAACGCTGTTCTCAACACCTATGCGGGCTTTTCGCTCAGAAATAACAGCACCACAGCCAAAGGCTCGGCAGTTTATATAGACTCCGGTGCCACAGTAAACATACACGGCGGCAAAATAGAGTCTAACACTTCGTCGGCAGACGGCGGCGCAATATATAACAACATGGGCACGGTGAACATGAGCGGCGGATATTTAAGCCAAAACACCTCAAGCCTTAAAGGCGGCGCGGTATATAACAACTACGGCACGGTAAACATAAACGGCGGCGAAGAAAAAGGCAACTACGGCAAAACGCTCGGCGGCGCGGTTTATAACATAGGCAACGATGCCGAAGTCAATATTTATGACGAAGCGAGCATCTCGGAGAACTCATCAAACACAGGCGGCGCGGTATATGTAAACTCCGGTGCAGTGAATATCTCCGGCGGCACACTGAGCAAAAACTTTGCTTATAACAAACGCGGTGCTTCTGCAACGGCAGGCGGCGGCGGAGCTGTTGCGATAGCTGCGGCAGGCACGATCAACATGACAGGCGGAACGATAAGCGACAACTACGTTTACAACAACGTCGGCGACGGATTCGGCATGACAGTCTACGGTACGCTTAATATGTCGGGCTCTGCGGCAATAACGAACAATGACGTTTACCTTGCAAAAAATAAGACAATATCCGTTGTGGGTACTCTCTCCTCCCCCGGCACTGCGGCAACAATAACGCCGAGCACATACTCGACTTCAACGGTTGTACTCAGCGGTTCATCAATGGGCGTCAGCTACAAGAAATTTGAGATAACGCCCAAAGGTTCATCAAAATGGAACGTAAACTCAAGCGGTTATCTTATGGACACCGAAATCGTTCCGGTTGCTTCTTTGAGCAAATTCGGCGCATACTCGGTTGATTATGTATCCGTTGCCCAGGCAGTCGCGGCGGTCGCGGCAGGTGAATCGGGAATTATCACGGTAACTGCCGATAACACCATAGACGAAACGATTAAGGTGGTCGGCGATGTTACAATCCTCAGCGAAACAGACCAGACCTTTACATCCATGAGAGGCGGCAGCTTCAGCGGAACTATGTTTGAGGTTGAGGACGGGGGTACACTCTCTCTCGGATACACAAATATGGAAACACCCGGCGTTGACGTTTCGCCCGACGACGCTCCCGAAGAAAAACTTTCTCAAGACTCGATAGGCGGCGAATACCACCTTGACGGCGGATATACCTACAACGGTGCGGCAGGCACTGCAATTATAAATGTCAAAAAAGGCGGAACACTTTTCACCTATGACGATGTTATAATCGAAAACGGCAACTCCGTTTCTTCCGGCACAATAATTGTCGGCGGCACAATGCACATGTACGGCGGCACAATCAGAAACAATATTGCGGCAAACGGCGGAGCAATAAACGTCGCTTACACAGGTGAGGTCACCCTTTACGGCGGAACAATAACGGGCAACACCGTTAAAAACGGCGGTCACGGTTCTGCGATTTATTCGGCGGGCTCGCTCGTAAGAGCCGCAAACGTATATGAATATTACAAAGCACAAGAGGTTGTGGCAACACAAAACAGCTTCGTTACGATAACCGACGACAACGATGTTTATTTAGCTTCCGGCACGGTGCTGAATCTTACGGACAAAAAATCTGCCATACTTCTCTCTGACGACGCAGCAGTACCCGAAACATCACCCGTCACAGCATCGGTAATATATCTCACCGCACCGTCTTATTACAAAGGCATGCCGATATTGACGGGCAAAGCGGTAAGCTATCATTACTCATCATTTGCCATAACGGACGAAGGCTTTTATATATTGCCGGACGGCACGGTTGACTTGAATCTTCTTGTAACAAAAGAGTCTTCAACTTTGAAAATCGACCGCGACAAAGACTATATCAGCGGCGTTGATATGAGCAAAGACACTGCCGAATATTTTAAATCTTCATTTATCAATACCGATAAAATCGAGGTTTGCGATTTGAACGGCAACGTCCTCTCCGGCAAAGACAAGGTCGGCACAGGCTGCAAAATAAACCTTTATAACTCTGACGGGACACAGATAATCGACACCGTAAGCGTTCTTATCTACGGCGATGTTGACGGTGACGGATATATTGACGCAAGAGATTCGATATATATAGCCGCTGTTGTTCAAAGGCAGCTTGACTCAGAAAAACTCTCGGCAGTTCAGATTGCCGCGGCGGACGTTGACTTCACAGGCACTGTCACAGATGCGGATGTGCAGTATGTAATACAATGCGGACTTTTGACGCACACGGTTGACCAATACAGCTAATTTAAAGCATAAAAAACAGCCAAAAAGAACGACTGCAAGTAACCGAAAAAGGTATGCTTGCAGTCGTTTTTGCGGTATAATTGAGATATGAGAAACAATAAATACCAACAAATATATAATACACCATATCAATTAAAATTATCACCGGAAATAGAAAAAATAGTGGAAATTTCCGACCCGTTTTTATCTTTTCACATTGCCGATGTCGGTAACGATTTTATATCCTGCCGCCTCTACCCTTTTCTCAAGGCAGCCGCGGCACTGCGCCGCTTCTTCGCCGGTGCATATTTTATTCTCATAAAGCTCATAAAGTTTTCTGACCTTTACGGGTGAGAGATTCGGCATAACAACATTCGCCCCGGCTTTAAGACCCAATTCTCTCCCCTGCGGATGCAGTGTTCCGAGTGCGGTGGTAGACGGCAAAAGCACATAAGGGAACATGAGCCTCAGCACAGACAGCAGCCGCAGAGTAAGCTCAACACTTCCGTTTTCAAAAGATGCAAAAGGTGTTTGCGCGTGAGTGACATATGGACCTATGCCTATCATATCGGGGCTGAGTTTTTGCAAAAAGCGCAAATCCTCCACTAAATTCTCTGTTGTCTGATACGGCGAACCGACCATAAATCCCGAGCCGACCTGATAGCCTATCTCTTTTAAATTAAAGAGACAATCTTTGCGGTTTTGAAGGTTCATGGACTGCGGGTGAAGCTTGCCGTAATGCTCGGCGTTTGCGGTCTCATGCCTCAAAAGGTATCTGTTTGCGCCCGCATTATAAAGCGCGAGATAGCTTTCATAGCTTCTCTCGCCGAGTGAGAGAGTAATCGCACAATCGCTGTAACGCTCTCTTACCGCCGAGACGATGCCGCACATGACGTCATCTGTATAATACGGGTCCTCGCCGCCCTGCATAACAAAGGTGCGAAAGCCGAGCTTATAGCCCTCTTCACAGCAGGCAAGAATATCGTCTTTTGTAAGACGGTAGCGAACGGCACTTTTATTGCCGCGGCGTATTCCGCAATAATAGCAGTCATTCTTGCAGTAATTTGATATTTCTATAAGCCCTCTTATATAAACGTCTTCGCCGTAAATTTCGCGGCGGACTTCATCCGCCAGAGTATGAAGCTCGCTGTCGTATTCGTTTGTTGAGAGGAGCTTTAAAAGCTCTTCGTCACTAAGGTTTTTCTCTTCTTTTAATTTTATGGGCAGACTTTTAAAAGTTTTCATATATCTCTTCGCATTGCCTCATTGCAAGTATTGTTTCGCTTATAAGCGTGTCCAGATCCCAGCCGAGCATCTCTGCACCGCGCTCAATAACCTCTCTTGAACAGCCTGCGGCAAAACCTTTGCTTTTATATTTTTTCTTTACGGATTTAAGCTTCAAATCACTCACGCTTTTTGACGGGCGCATAAGAGCGGCCGCGCCTATAAGCCCCGTCAGCTCGTCAACGGCATAGAGAACCTTCTCCATCTCATGCTCGGGTTTAATATCAACCGTCAAAGCGTAGCCGTGGCTTGCTGTGGCATGAATAAGTCTTTCATCAAGCCCTTTTTCGCGCATAATTTCTTGTGATTTAATGCAGTGGCTCTCAGGGTACATCTCAAAATCAAGGTCATGCAAAAGCCCGACAATTCCCCAAAAATCGACCTCGTCACCGTAGCCTAATTTCTCTGCAAAATAACGCATAACGCCCTCAACGGTCAGGGCGTGCTTCAGGTGAAAACGGTCTTTATTATATTCATTTAAAAGAGCCCATGCCTCGTCTCTTGTAATATTTTTTGACATGCGAACCATTCCCTTCTGCGTTTAATTATATCAAACTTAAACCTACTTTGTCAATAGGAAATGGGGCGTTAAAAAAGCAGGCAACCGTCATTGCCTGCTTACTTTTTATTTGTTTGAAAATTTTTGCTTAGCGGCGTCAATCTTCTGCTGCTCCGCCTGCTGCGTCGGGTACCAGCCCTTTTGCGACATTTTTGAATATATTTCATTCTGCATACCGAGCGTGTCGTTAAAGCACTGCGTGAAAGCCATGTGAACATCGGGCGTTGACGACTCTATTGCGCCGTGCATCATAAGGTCGCATGCGCCTTTTGTGACCGAAAGTATATTGTCCATTATTGTTTTATCATCCATAAATAATCCTCCTCTGTTATTTCAGCAAACCGTAAAAACGTTCAAAGCTTTGTGAGTGTTTTGTGCAAAGTTCCTGAACAAAGCTTTTGAGTTCAGGGTCTTTTATCTGCGAGGCAAAGTCCGAGCATGCGGTCTGCATCTGTTTTTCGTGTCCGAGTGCATCTTCGATATAAAGCAATTCTTTAGGTGACATAATAACCCTCCGTTAAAAATTTTGCAGCGATAATTTCGCCTGTTTTATTTTGATTCAAACATCGCTTAATATTCTTCTTGACTTTTAGAGCATACGATATATAATATAAATGTAGCTACCTTTGCCGGTTTCTGTAATAAACCGACAAGGGCTTTATTTTTGGATGTGATAAAATGAAGAAGAAAAAATTTTCTGCCGAGATTGCGTACGTTTTGGCAACGATGATACTCGCATTCGGCACGGCAATGATGACAAAGGCAAATTTCGGAGTGTCTATGGTTGTGGCACCCGCGTATCTTTTGCACCTGAAGCTTTCGCAATATTGGAGCTTTATAACTTTCGGCGTTGCGGAATATATGCTCCAGGCTTTTCTCTTAATTGTGCTGTGCATAGTTATGAAAAAGTTTAAAGTATCGTATCTCTTCTCATTTTTCACAGCTGTATTTTACGGTCTGTCGCTTGATTTGAGCCTTTGGACGCTATCGTTCATTCCTTGCGAAAAAATTGCGGTCAGAATAGTGCTTTTTGTTATCGGTCTGCCGCTGGTATCGCTCGGAGTTTCGCTATTTTTTCACACATACATTCCGCCCGAAGCATACGAGCTTTTTGTTAAAGAGATTTCTGCAAAAACGCATAAAGATATAAACAAATTCAAAACAGGCTATGACTGTGTGAGCTGCGTTATATCAATAATTATGTCTTTCTGCTTTTTCGGACTTTTTAAATTTGAGGGCGTAAACGTCGGCACGGTTATCTGCGCCCTGATAAACGGAAAAATTATCGGAATGATAAGCAAATTTTTAGAGAAAAAATTTGAGTTTAAAGACTCATTGCCGCTCAGAAAGCTTTTTCAAAAAAATGAACAATTGGAGGGAACAAAATGATAAGAAAAATTACGCCAAGCGACAAGGAACTCTATTTAAAGCTTACGGACGAATTTTATAAAAGCGACGCCGTAATGCACCGAATCGACTCTGAAAATTTTGAGCTGACGTGGCAAGAACTGATGCGTTCCGGTGATTACACCGAATGCTTTATAATCGAAAAGGACGGAGAAACCGCAGGCTATATGCTTTTGGCATATACATTTTCTCAGGAGGCGGGCGGCAAAACGGCATGGATTGAAGAAATTTTTATCTTGCCGCAATTTCGCTCCAAAGGTCTTGGCAAAGAGGCATTTGCATTTATAAAAAATAACATTGAACCGCAATGTGCAAGGCTCAGACTTGAAGTTGAGGAGGATAACGTCAAAGCTAAAAAACTTTATGCGTCCTTGGGCTTTGAAATGCTCGAATACCGCCAAATGATAAAAGAATTAAAATAAAAAAGCACAAATATTTTTAAATGCAAAAAAGCTATAATTCACATTGGCATATTTACCGTTTGTGAATTATAGCTTTATTTTTTTAGCGTTTCGCTCGACATCGGCTTTTATAAAGTTTTAACTATCGTTCCGCCGCCTATGACATATTCGCCGTCATAAAGCACTGCCGCCTGACCGGGCGCAGCAGGCTCCGACGGCTCATCAAAGGTTATTAAAACACTGCCGTCCGGCAGAGCTTCAGCCACGGCAGGCACTTCTCTTGCTCGGTATCTTGTTTTGACATTCACCTTTATGGCTTTGTGAGGTTCGGGGCAAGAAAGCCAGTTAAAATCCTTTGCGATAAGGCTTTTTATTTTCATATCTTTTTTCACCGCGAGCGTGACAGTATTGTTTTCGGCATTTTTTTCTTTAACGTACATGGGTTCCGGCAAAGCGAGCCCCAGACCCTTGCGCTGACCTATGGTATAGCGGATTATGCCCTTGTGCTCACCGAGAATTTTTCCGCTTTCGTCAACAAATTTTCCGCACGGATAATCTTTACCCGTGGTTCTTTTGATAAATGCGGCATAGTCGCCGTCCGGTACAAAACAAATATCCTGGCTCTCATGCTTCTGCGAATTTACAAGGTCGTGTTTTTCGGCAAAAGAACGAACCTGCGATTTATCATCAAACTCGCCGAGCGGAAAAAGCGTGTGCTTTAATTGCTCCTGCGTTAAAAAATAAAGCACATAGCTTTGGTCTTTGTTTTTATTTACCGCTTTTTTCAGCTTGTATCTGCCGCTTTGAGAATCTTTTTCTATCCGTGCATAGTGCCCCGTTGCGATATAATCACACTCCAGCATCTCTGCTTTTTTATATAGGCCGTCAAATTTTAAATATTTGTTGCAGTCTATGCAGGGGTTCGGGGTCAAGCCGTTTTCGTATGCAGAAATAAATTTGTCGCATACCGCGCTTTTAAAATAATCTTTAAAATTCAGAACGTAATACCTCATGCCGAGTTCTGCCGCAACACTGCGCGCGTCTTCCGTATCGGAAAGAGAACAGCAGGTTTTCTCTCTTGATACTCCCACATCCTCGTTGTCATAAAGCTTCATCGTCACTCCGATGCACTCATAGCCTTTGTCGCTTAGAAGCGCGGCGGCTGCGGAGCTGTCCACTCCCCCGCTCATTGCAATAAGAACCTTGCTTTTCACAAACCATCACATCCAAAAAAAAAAGGGCCTGTCGCACAGACCCTTAAATTTTAAAAATTATGCCTCAAACAAAGCAGTTGAAAGATAACGGTCGCCTGTATCGGGGAAGATTACAACGATGTTTTTGCCCTCATTCTCTGCCCTTTGAGCAAGCTCAACAGCCGCTTTGAGTGCCGCACCTGCCGATATACCTACAAGAACGCCCTCTTTTTTGCCCACAAGTCTGCCGTAGTCAAAAGCGTCTTCGTTTGAAACGGCGATTATCTCGTCATAAACCTCTGTATTGAGCACTTTGGGAACAAAGCCTGCGCCTATACCCTGAATTTTATGACTACCTGCCTTGCCTGTTGAGAGCACCGCAGATGTAGCCGGCTCAACGGCAACAACCTTAACAGACGACTTTTTCTCTTTAAGATATTCGCCTGTTCCGCTGAGCGTTCCGCCCGTGCCGACGCCTGCTACAAAAATGTCTACGCTGCCGTCGGTGTCGTTCCAAATCTCGGGACCCGTTGTTGCCTTATGCGCCGCCGGATTTGCGGGGTTGGTGAACTGACCTGGAATAAAGCTGTCGGGAGTTTCTGCGGCAAGTCTTTCTGCCTCCTCTATTGCTCCCTTCATTCCCTTTGCACCGGGTGTGAGCACAAGCTCCGCACCGTAGGCTTTCATAAGCTGACGTCTTTCAACAGACATCGTCTCCGGCATTACGATTATTATTCTGTAACCTCTCATTGCGGCAACCGCGGCAAGACCTATGCCCGTGTTGCCCGAAGTCGGCTCGATTATTACAGAACCGGGCTTTAATACGCCTCTTTTTTCTGCGTCGTCTATCATTGCTTTTGCAATTCTGTCTTTTACAGAGCCCGAGGGATTAAAATACTCAAGCTTTGCAAATATTTTTGCTTTGAGCGAGAGAGCTTTTTCAACGCCTTTGAGTTCGAGTAACGGAGTTGAACCTATAAGCTCATCTGCCGATGTATATATTTTTGACATAAAGCTTAGCCTTCTTTCACTGCCGCAAAACCGTCTTCAAGGTCTGCGATAATATCATCAATGTTTTCTGTACCGATAGAAAGTCTTATTGTATTCTGCTTAATTCCCTGGTCAAGAAGCTCCTCTTCCGTAAGCTGTGAGTGAGTTGTTGTTGCCGGGTGAATAACAAGGCTCTTAACGTCTGCAACGTTTGCAAGGAGCGAGAAAAGAGTGAGGTTATCAATAAACTTATGCGCCTCTTTCTGACCGCCCTTTATCTCAAAAGTGAATATGCTTGCGCCGCCGTTGGGGAAATACTTCTCATAAAGAGCATGGTCGGGATGCTCGGGAAGCGAGGGGTGATTTACCTTTTCTACAAGCGGATGCTTTGAAAGATATTCAACAACCTTTTTGGTGTTCTCAACATGACGGTCAAGACGAAGAGAAAGAGTTTCAACACCCTGCAAAAGGAGGAATGCGTTGAACGGAGAAATCGTTGCGCCTGTATCACGAAGAAGAATTGCTCTTATATATGTTACAAATGCCGCAGAACCTGCCGCCTGTGTGAACGAAACGCCGTGATAGCTGGGGTTCGGCTCCGAGATTGCCGGATATTTGCCGCTTGCAGCCCAGTCAAATTTGCCGGAATCAACGATTATGCCGCCGAGGGTTGTGCCGTGGCCGCCGATAAACTTAGTTGCCGAATGAACAACAATATCTGCGCCGTGCTCAATTGGTCTGATAAGATAAGGTGTGCCGAAAGTGTTGTCTATTACAAGGGGCAAACCGTGTTTATGAGCAATCTCTGCAATAGCGTCGATATCGGGAATATCGCTGTTGGGGTTGCCGAGGGTTTCAAGGTATATAGCCTTGGTGTTGGGCTGAATTGCCGACTCAACCTCGTTAAGGTCATGAGCGTTAACAAATGTTGTTGTTATGCCATAGTGAGGAAGAGTGTGTGCAAGCAGGTTGAAGCTGCCGCCGTAAATGGTCTTTTGAGCCACTATATGCTCGCCTGCGCCCGCAAGTGCCTGAATTGTGTAATCTATCGCAGCCGCGCCCGATGAAACCGCAAGAGCCGCTACGCCGCCCTCAAGTGCGGCAAGTCTTTTTTCAAGAACATCCTGTGTGGAGTTTGTAAGACGGCCGTAAATATTGCCTGCGTCTGCAAGACCGAAACGTGCCGCAGCATGAGCCGAGTTGCGAAAAACATAAGAAGTTGTTTGATATATCGGAACCGCTCTTGCATCTGTTGCGGGGTCGGGCTGTTCCTGACCTACGTGAAGCTGTAATGTTTCAAATTTATAATTTTTGTTTGACATTATAATTTTCCTCTCTTTAAATGAATTTTGATAATATTAAAAAATGTTTGTTTAGAATATTACCAAATCACATTCGTCCGAAACGAAAATTTGCTCTTAAAAGCTTTTCAAAATATTTTTTCATAATCATCAACCTATCTATCCTGTGGGTTTATCGGGATTATACTCTATAAATCATACCTTGTCAATAGGTTTTATGGATTTTTTTAAAAAATTTTTATATAACGTAGTTATCGCCGCCGTCGGGGCAACCTGCAAGGTCTGCAAGATTAACACTTTCAAGATAATCATTTATAATCTCATCAAGCTTTTTCCACACAGGCAGCGTTGTGCACTGCTCTGCACGCTCGCATTTGTTGGCAGAGCTTTCAAGGCAAGCTACGGGAGCAAGGCTGCCCTCTGTTACTCTTAAAATACTGCCGACCGTGTAGGTATCTGCCGGTCTTGTGAGCTTATATCCGCCGCCTTTGCCGCGCAAGCCCTCAACAAATCCGTTTTTAACGAGCATAGAAACAATGCTCTCCATATATTTTTCCGATATTCCCTGCCTTGAAGCGATGCTTTTGAGTGAAACATAACCTTCGCTCGCTCTGCCGGCAAGGTCAACCATAATTCTCAAAGCATATCTGCCTTTTGTTGATACCATCATAATGTTCACCTCTTTTTCCTATTATACCACAAGGTTTATAGGATTTCAAGGGCTTAAATCCTTTATTGAAAACATCCGAATGTTATGATATAATTTTTTGGGGTGTTTTTTATGAATATACTGCATATATGTGATTACGCAGCGGCGTACCGCGGAAACTTTATAGAATCGCTTGAAGTGCTTAACCAAAAGCTCAACGAAACGGGGAGCAAAATAGTTTATGCCTTTCCGCAAAGAATTGAAAACAGAGAGGATCACTGGTACGAAAAATTAGACGAGCACTCCCCTGTTTATGTTTACGGTACCTCATTTTTTGATAAAATAAAATCATTTAAAAAGATTATAAACGAGCAGGAAATTGACATTGTCCATACCCATTTCACAAATAACGAAACTGACTTATGCGTAAAAATTGCTTGCGGTTCAAAAAGCATAATAAAAGTTAAAAATTATGAGAGCCGCTACGGTGTAAGCGGAATAAAGAAAAAAATCGCCGCAAAACTTATTTATAAAAACTGGCATGCCATCGGCGTAAGCAAATCGGTAGATGAAGAAATTAGCAAGTTCAATCCGTTTTTATCACACAGATTTATAAACAATGCGGTATTTTTTAAAAGACTTGATTCATTTGAGCCAATAGATAAAAAATCCGTTTTCCCCGAAGATAACAGCATAAACTGCTTTATGTTGGCATATGACTATCGCCTAAAGGGAGCAGACATTGCGTTAGAAGCAATTTCACAGCTTCGGCAAAAATATAATATCTATATTATGATTTCGGTTCCGTCAAATCTCGAAAAAATAAAAGAGCAAATCATAAATCAATTCGGCGAAATTCCGAATTGGGTAAGGCTTGTTCCGCCGCGAAACGATATAGCCGCATATTATGACATAAGCGACATATTTCTTTCTGCGTCAAGACGTGAGGGCTTTTGCTATGCAATTGTTGAGGCGGCATACTGCAAAAATACGGTTATCGCAAGCGACTGCGAGGGTCAGCTTTGCCACGCTCAAAAAAATCTTGATATTTTGTGGTTTGAAAATGAAAATCCAAGGTCATTGAGCGAAGCTATACAAAAAGCAATAAATCTTCTTGACAATGATGAGTTGAAAGAAAAAAATAAGGCTCTTGCGGCACAAAATTATAATATAGACGCTTGGGCAAACTCGGTTATTGAAGCATACAAAGATTTTGAAAATAATTTTTAATTTTTGCACTGCCGGGCACAAAAAATTTTCTGATTTTTTGTTGATATAAATAATTGACTGCTTTATTTTAAAATGTTTTAGGCGTCGGGCTTGTGCTTCTGCTGCCCATATGGATGGGTCTTGACGGAGTTTTATACTTTATGGCGATTGCAGACACCGTTACCTTTACAGTCACTGTTTTTGTTTCACTCAAAATTTATAAATCATAAAGAAAAAGCTATAATTCACATCAGATGACGAGAGTGAATTATAGCTTTTATGATTTGATTAATTTATTTTGTATTACATAACGTCGTGGTCTGTTGCAGGCTCTCCGCCCTCTTCAACAGGAAAGACGTCTATGTTGCCGACAGAGTAATTAAGCACAAGCAACGCGTCTGCCGAATTAACCTTATCGTTGCCGTCAACGTCGGCAGCTGTTTTTTGATTTTTGCTGAGTTTTTTAAGACCGACACTTGACTGAAGAATCATAAGCGCATCGGATGAATTAACTTTGCCGTCACCAGTAACATCACCGTAAACAGTCTGTGCGGCAAATGCGGCAGGCACCAACATAGCGGCAACTATAACAGCAGCAGAAATTATCGCAATTAACTTTTTCATATCCTAATCCTCCGTAATTTAACAGCTTTTGTTTATTATATCAAAGCTAAAAATAAAAATCAACTGTTTTTAAAATCACTTTCCGCAAAAGAACACCGACATAGCTATCATAAACTGACCCGAATAATAAAGAATGTGATTTAGCACAACATACGGTTTTGAGTTTTTGCCCTGACCGAAGTATGTACCGGAGAGCACAAAATCAGATAAAAAGAACAGTGCCGCGCCGACTGTCATAACCACCTGAGAGGTTGCGCCGCCGGAGACTATCGCACTTCTCGCAGAGACAGACACGGTCATCGCAAGAAACGCGCCGTAAAGAGATGAAATAAATTTGTATCCTGTAAAATCGAGCTTTAAAGGCTTTGCACAGAGCTGAACGCCAATCGCAATCAGCACCGGAGGAATGAGGCAAAGCAAAAATTCTTTTATCGGCATTTCGTTTATAAGCACAACCGCCGAGGTAAAGCACAAATGCCCGAGCAAAAAAAATATAAAACCGCCGTAAAGAAAATACTTTATATCGTTTGGATATATCCATTTTAGGTCTAACCATATATCGCCGAGCATGCCGAGCACAAGCCCCATAACAATCATGAGGCCGTAGCGCATATCGCCGCGGTTATAATATATCGCAACAACCGCCGTTGTGATAAACATTAAGCTCGCCGCAGTTTTGAGAAGCAATGCCATTCTGCTGCCGTTTGAATCTCTCTTATAAAGAAAAACGCAGGTAGTGACGATGCCTAAGCCTAAAAAAATCCAGCATAACATAAGTTTTTTCCTCCAAGAGTTTTGCTATTTAGATAATATCACAGTTTATGTACTAAATCAATATAAAAAACTATATTGTTTGCATAAATTTTTATCAAAAAAGACATCGAGCTGCATAAACAGCCCGATGTCTTATATTATTCAAGCGTACCTTTAAGATTTGGGTCAAACCATATCTCGTTTGCGATTTTAATTATAATGCTAATAACATTCTTTAATGCAGGCGGAACATTCATGCCGGCAAAAAACAGTCTGAACACCAACAGGTCGCCGGCATTCATATTTGCCTTTGAATTTATCTTAACGCTCTTGCCGTTAAAGCTAAACACCATTTGCCTGTTTTGCGACCTGCCGAGAGGATGAATGTTAAGCTTAAATTTATTGTCTTTAAGCCAGCTGCCCTGCGATGCCATGATAACAGGTATATCTGCCAAAATCGCATTTGAATAGGCAAAATCGCCGTTCATGCCTATATCCATTCTGTTCTCGGGGCTGTTAGCCTCTTTCCAGATAAACTGCGGAACATCTTTTGAAAAATCAAACTCGATGTATTCCATTTTTCCGGGCTTTTTAGACCACATAAAATAGCTCGTTACGCCGAGTACGCTCGCATTATCGCGGGGTTTAATGCGGTATCTTTTGCCGTCAATCTCGCTCTCTGCTTTTTTGTTTCTCGGCATTGCGGGTGACCAGTCATATGACTTTCTCTCAAGCTCCGCCTTAAAATTTGAGATATAATTTTCGTCCGGCATCACAAGATCGTCGCCGAATGCTTTGGGGAAATAATCAAAAATCATTTTGATGTATTCATATTCTCTCGTATCTGCCGCGTTGAATACCACACAAGCGTCATAATCTTTAAACATTACCGATATTTGACCGAAAAGTCCGTCAAAGCGAAGATAACTCGGGTTGTCATTCAGCCATACCTGATAGCCATAGCCCGTGCCGTCATGTATCATGCAAGGCACAAGGTCAATGTGCTTTTTGGTGCAGGCTTTCATCCATTTTTCGGGCAATATGCGTTTGCCGTTCCAAATACCGCCCTGCAAATAAAGCAAAGAGAATTTTGCCATTTGCTCGGTTGTGAGCTGAAGTCCCCAGCCGCCGGCCTCAACGCCCTCGGGGTCGGTCTCCCACTTCGGCACGCCCATTTCAAGCGGTTCATAAAGCCTCGGTGTGAGGTATTCCGTCAAGGACTGACCCGTAACTATGGTAAGAATTTTTGCAAGCATATATATGTTTTCGCTCACATAATCCCACTTTGTGCAGGGTGCGCATTTGAATTTTGCACCCATATAATTTTCCGTCCAATCCATTTTGGCGGTGTCTTTAAACATATTTATTCTTTTGCCCGAACGCATCGTAAGAAGCGAATGAATATTCATTTGATCGGCATAGTCTTTTTGTGCACCGTTGAGTTCAGCATATTTTTCGGGGAAGAACGAATATATCTTTGTATCAAGTGAGAGCAAGCCCTCGTCTATTGCAAAACCGATTGCCGTTGCGGTCATGGTTTTGCTGAAAGAATACATATCGTGAGGAATATCGGCATCATAAGGCCTCCAGACAAATTCAGCCGCAACTTTGCCGTGCCTTAAAACCATTAAGCTGTCAAATTTATATCCTCTTTTTTCTATTTCATTTACATAGCTCATCACAACAGATGAGTCTACCCCTACCTCCTCCGGCATAGACGCACGCAGAAGTTTAACGACACCGGGCTCGGAATTAAAATTCATAGAAATGCACTCCTGTTAATTTTTCTTTTCTATCAAGGTTTTACCGCCCATATAAGATCTGAGAGCTTCGGGAATTCTGACAGAGCCGTCCTCATTGAGGTTATTCTCGAGGAAAGCGATAAGCATTCTCGGCGGAGCGACAACCGTATTATTAAGAGTATGGGCAAGATATTTGCCGTTTTTGCCGTTGACGCGGATTTTTAATCTGCGAGCCTGTGCATCGCCGAGGTTTGAGCAGCTGCCGACTTCAAAATACTTCTTCTGCCTGGGTGACCAAGCCTCAACGTCTATTGATTTAACCTTGAGGTCCGCAAGGTCGCCGGAGCAGCACTCAAGTGTTCTGACGGGTATATCGAGCGAGCGGAAAAGGTCAACCGTATTCTGCCAAAGCTTATCAAACCACATTTTGCTCTCTTCGGGTTTGCAGACAACTATCATTTCCTGTTTTTCAAACTGGTGTATTCTGTATACTCCGCGCTCTTCAAGGCCGTGTGCGCCTTTCTCTTTGCGGAAGCAAGGCGAATAGCTTGTGAGAGTCTGAGGCAATTTTTCTTCGGGAATAATGGTATCGGTAAATTTGCCTATCATAGAGTGTTCACTTGTACCGATAAGGTAGAGATCCTCGCCCTCAATTTTATACATCATTGCGTCCATCTCGGCAAAGCTCATAACACCCGTTACAACTCCGCTGCGAATCATAAACGGAGGAACACAGTATGTGAAGCCTCTGTCTATCATAAAATCTCTCGCATAAGAGATGATTGACGAATGAAGTCTTGCGATGTCGCCCATGAGATAATAGAAGCCGTTGCCCGCCACACGTCTTGCAGAGTCAAGGTCTATGCCGTCAAAAGCCTCCATAATATCAACGTGATAAGGAATTTCAAAATCCGGCACAAAAGGCTCACCGAATTTTTCAACCTCAACATTTTCGGAATCGTCTTTGCCTATCGGCACGGACGGGTCGATTATGTTGGGAATAACCATCATAATTTTGTTGATTTTTTCGCTGTACTCTGTCTCTAAAGCTTCAAGCTCGGCAAGTCTCTTTGCATTTTGTGCAACCTGTGCCTTTGCCTGCTCTGCCTCTTCTTTTTTGCCCTGAGCCATGAGTGCGCCTATCTGCTTTGATATTTTATTTCTGCCTGCGCGAAGTGAGTCTGCCTCGCCCTTTGCCGCACGGCTCTGTTTATCAAGCTCTATAACCTCGTCAACAAGCGAAAGTTTGGAATCTTGAAACTTATTTTTAATATTTTGTTTTACAATATCGGGGTTTTCTCTTAAAAATTTCAAATCAAGCATTTTAAATGCTCCCTTCATATAACATCCGTATTTAATAATATCAAATTAGGCAAAAAGTTGCAATAACAATTTTTATTTTTTATAAAAAACAAGCCGTTTTAACAGAAATAAATCTGAAAACGGCTTGTGCTGCTACCGGTTACGCGTTAAAAACTATCTGTTGTGTTATTTTTCTTTTTATTTATAAGAACTATTGCTACAACTGCGCCTGCAATAAGAACCGCAGCAGCGACCACAACAATAATTATAGTCTTTTTGTTGTGAGACTGTTTGAGCTGAATTTTGTCTGCCGCCTTTGCGTTTGCCCCGACCGCTGACGAAAGCACCGAGTACTCTGTACTCTCCGAAGAATATTCGTCAATGTCAAGGTTTTCATCGGTAGGCTCGGACGATGTTGTGGTGTCGCCCTGAGCCGTTGTACCGCTGCCGCTTGCTACGGTGACTGAGCCACCGGGTATAACCGCTGTGCGGACTGTTGTTCCGTTATTCGTCTTGTTTGTAGTATTAGCCGGGTTATTTGGCTTCGGCTGATTAGGGGCTTTGGTTGTTGTGGTTGTAGTTGACTTAGTTGTTGACGTTGTGGGCTTTTCGTATTTATAAGATACGCTTTCTTTAACGGTGGGCTTAACCTCAACGTTGTCATTGCCGACGGTAATTCTGCAATCTGTCGCATAAACGCTTATGGAATAATCCGAAGCAAAAGGAACCTGGAAAGTTGCCACAAGCATCTGACCCTTTTGATTATAACCGCCAATCGCAATCATGGATGCGTGTGACTGATCTGCCGAAGTATTTGCATTGGGATTCAGCATAGCCATAGCACCGGATGTTTTAAGTGCACTGCCCTGCTCTATTGTTTTAAGCTTAACGCCTCTTGAATATCTGAAGTTTAAATCCAGCGCATTAAAGCTGCCTGATAAGAGATTTACCTCTACCGTTACGGTGTTATACTTTTTGCTGACTTCTTTCACTGCAAACACAGGTGCGTCCGCGGCAAGCGAATTCACGACAAATGCCCAAACAAGCGACAGCACCATTGCAACAGAAAGAACTACTGAAATTATTTTTGCGCCTTTTTTCATAATCAGAGTTTCCTCCTTATTTTTTATTAAGTATATTCTATCAATAACGAAATAATAAATCAACAGTTTTAGAAAAAATAAAATCCCACATTCCGGTGAATGTGGGATATTTTATTTTATGCGTTAATCAATCAGTCTTCTTTTTTGCGAAGAGCAACTACTGCTGCTGCACTTACGCCGAGAACTGCAACTGCTGCAACTGCCGCTGCAACGCTCTCACCTGTGCTGGGGTTCTCTGTGTCTGCAGAAGAGCCGCCTGCAACTGTGGTTGTTGTGGTTGTTACTGTTGTTGCATCGTCTGTTGTAGGAACAGTTGTCTTTGTTGTAGTCTCTGTGGGTTTTGTTGTATCAGAAGGCTCGGTTGAGGGTTCTGTTGAAGGTTCTGTCGAGGGCTCGGTTGAGGGTTCTGTTGAAGGCTCTGTCGAGGGCTCGGTTGAGGGCTCTGTTGAAGGCTCTGTCGAGGGCTCGGTTGAGGGCTCTGTCGAGGGCTCGGTTGAGGGTTCTGTTGAGGGCTCTGTCGAGGGCTCGGTTGAAGGCTCTGTCGAGGGCTCGGTTGAAGGCTCTGTCGAGGGCTCGGTTGAGGGCTCTGTCGAGGGCTCGGTCGAGGGTTCTGTCGAAGTCTCGGTAGTTGTAGTTGCATCAATTTTGCCCGAAACGGTAACAGAAGCTGTAACGTCGGTATTGTTATAGTTAGAGTCTGTTATTGAGCATGAAGTTACTTCAATGTCAAAAGAATACTCTTCTTCAGTGATGTCAAATGTAACTACATACATCTCGCCTTTTTGAGAGTAGCCATCCATAGCAACAACAGAAATGTTTGACAAATCGCCTGTGGCATCCACGCTGGTTGAACCCATCAACGCACCTGCGGGCTGATCTGCACCGGGCTTTATTGCCGTGCACTTAAGGCCTGTTGTTCTGAATGCCATGTCAAGGCTGTTGAATATGCCGCTCTTAAGGTTGATTGACGCAACAAGCTGACCGTTTGCAGCACTTACTTCTTTAATTTCAAAAGCCGGAGCGTCAACCGCAAATGCAGAAACAACAAGTGCAATTGTTACGCCGAGAACCATTGAAATTGAAAGAATGATTGAAAGAATCTTTGCTGTCTTTTTCATGATTATCGCTCATCTCCTAAAAAATTTTTAATTGGACAAGGGTATGATAACAGAATATGAGATAAAAATCAATAGTTTTTATCAAATTTTAAAATAAAATAATACCTGCAAACCATAATATTTCTTTATTTTGCAAAATATTCCGCCGTCTTTGATTCAGTGCCGAGAAATGTTAATTTATCGTTATATTTATTGACATCGTTTAGGCATTTGTGTATACTATTTAATAGTATATTGCTGTTAAACGCAAAATCTAATGAAGATGGGGATTGATATTATGATGAAAAGAACAAACAAACTATTATGTATGCTTCTTTGCGCCGTGCTTATTTTAAGCTCAATGTGCACAAGTGCCTTTGCGGTATCTGCAAAGCTTGTTACACCGCCTGATAAGACCTCGTTTTACGAGGGCCCGGACTGGTCTTACATAAACGGAACACCCGAGCCCAACATGGACTTTAATCTTGCCGGAACAAGCGTTGAGGTTGACGGCAAAATACACTCCTACAGAGTTTTTCCGTGGGGCGGCTCAATGTGGGCCGAGCCCATAAGCGGCAAATGGCAGGTCGGCAAAAACAAAGTCAGAATTTTTCTTGACGACTATGACGGCGGGGTTTATGTTGATACAGAGCTCAAACTTGTGGCTATCAAAAAAATTGAGCTTGCCGCCGCTCCGACATCCACAGACCTTGTAAAGGGCAAGAACTGGCACTATGACTCAAAAGGATTTATCGTTCTTGACTCAATAAATACAGACGGTGCCAAACTCAAGGTCACATATTCGGACTCTACCGTTCAAACAATCGACTGCACAAAAGACAACGGCGTTGACTGGCAGGTTGACTCCTCGGTAAATGAATTTTCACTCGGCAAAAACAAGTTTTGTTTTGTTTATTGCGGCTACACCGTTTCTTTTGAGCTGAATTTTAAAGCGGAAGAAATAAGCGGCGTAAAAATAAGCAACAAGCCGACCAAAACAGTGTATGAATACAAAACCGACTGGCAATATAAAAACGGGGTTATAACCCCGAGCTACGACCTTAACGGTTTGAGCGTTCAGGTTAAGTACACGGGCGGTCAAACCGTAACCGTAAAATACGCAGACAGCCCCGCAAGATTTTCTGTTAAAACCCCGAGCAAATTACGCTCCGGCTCAAACAGAATAGAAATTTTGTTTGACGGCAAATACACAATCGGCGCAAACATTATAATAGAAGCCTACGGCGATTTGAATCTTGACGGATATATAAACTCAAGTGACGCGCTCATGCTTCTTCAGCACGCAACCGGCATCAAAGCTTTGAACGCTACACAAAAGAAATATGCCGATGTTACCGCAGACGGCAAAGTAAATTCCAGCGACGCGCTGTGTATTCTTCAAAAGGCAACAGGCAATCTTAAAACATTTAAAGCAGAAAAGTGATTTAATCTGGAGGATAATATAATGAAACTTCACAGACGCATAATTGCCATTATCATGGCATCGGTAACGGCTTTTTCGGCAAGTGCGGCATTTGCTTCGGCAGGCAGCGATAAACTTCCGGACAATGCCTCATACGTCAGCGGCGACGCAGACGGCGACGCAATAGTAAATGCCGCAGACGCACTTAAAATTATATATCATTCCACAGGCGAATCTCTCATAACCGACATAGTTCGTTTGACAGCCGCTGATGTCAACATGGATAATCAGGTCAACGCGACGGACGCACTTTATGTTCTCAAGCATAAGGTCGGTCAAGTAAAGTCTTTCCCCAGACCCAACTATAACCTCACAAAAATCGCGGGCGGCATCGTGGTTGACGGCTACACCGGCTGCATAGTAGACGCTAAGGGCAACGGACTTTTGGGCTATGCTTATGACGCAAAATCAGGCGCATTTTATGCCACGGGTCAAGGCTGGCAGAGAACTTTCGGCTATACAGAGCTTTATGACCGCCTTGCTCCTTTGGCAATGATGCCGCTTGACACTATCAGAATAAAATTTCACTTCGGCGATAAGAACTGGATGGTTCAGCTTTGGAAGGGCTTTTACGGTGCGGTATTTGCCGGCTGTGAGGTAGGTCTTTATAACCGCCCCGACACTATGCCCGAAGATTATTCTACCTATAACGTAGTAACCGAGGACTATTATCAGGACATCACCTGCAAATACACCTACACTACTCAGCTCGGCGCAAAGCAGACTTTCACAAGAACCGCCAAAACATGGTGGCTCACGGGCTTTATTCCGTCCGTCAACAATAACAGTGCGACGAATATTCCCAACATGAAAGTCGGCATTACGATGAAATTTTATGACAGAGACCTTTTTGAGGCTTTTGTCGGCGGACTTAAAGACGTTGATCACATCTTCTCAAACTACAACGGCAAAACGAGAAGCTTCTATTTTGTAGAGGGTTCAAACCTCAGAATACTCAGCGAAGACACTGTTTGGTTTGAGTGGAAATAATAAATCACTGCGATATTGACAAAATAAAACAGGCAGTGGTATAATAGGCAAAAGCGTTGACGGGGAATATGGCAAAAGCTTTTTCAAAGAGAGCCGCTTAAGGTGAGAGTGCGGTAAAAAGCCTGCCGGAGCAACACCCCCGAGCCGTCGGAAGAAAGCCTCGGCAATTAGAACCGACCGTTTAAAGAGCGTTAATCTTTTAAAGTGAGCCTTTCAGGCTAATCTGGGTGGTACCGCGGAAGCAGAGCCTTTCGTCCCTTTGCGGACGAAAGGCTTTTTATATTTTATCGGGCAAATCCCGAGAAATCCTTGAACGGAGGAAAATTTATGAAGCAAAGAACAGTATATTGCGGACTTGTAAACGAGTCTATGGTCGGCACAACCGCAACTGTTTGCGGTTGGGTCAGAACCAAGCGCGATATGGGCGGCGTTGTGTTTATAGATCTCGGCGACCGCGAGGGCGTGCTGCAGGTAGTGTTTGACGCACGCAATTTGAGCGAAAACGATTTTAAAACGGCAGACGCACTGCACAACCAGGCAGTTATTTGCGTAACCGGCAAAATCTGTATTCGCGACGAAGAAACTTATAACGACAAAATACCGACAGGCACGGTTGAGCTGAAAGCGACCGAAATAGAGCTGCTTTCGGACGCGGCTCCCCTGCCATTTCCGCTTGAGGACAATTTATCTGTAAGAGAAGACCTTCGCCTTCAGTACAGATACCTTGACCTCAGACGTCCCGTTATGGTGAATAACCTGAAATTCAGGCACAAGGTGCAAAAGGCGGCTCAGGATTATCTTGACGGTGACGGCTTTATTTATGTTGAAACTCCGGAGCTTTGCAAGTCAACACCCGAGGGCGCACGCGACTATCTTGTTCCCTCTCGTGTTCACCCCGGCACATTCTATGCTTTGCCGCAAAGTCCGCAGGTTTACAAGCAGCTTCTTATGGTCGGCGGCATTGATAAATATTATCAGGTTGCCCGCTGCTTCAGAGACGAAGATTTAAGAGCAGACCGTCAGCCGGAATTTACACAGGTTGATATGGAGATGTCCTTTAAATCGCAGGAGGAAATTCTCGTTCACCTTGAAAAGCTGTTTAAATCAATCTTTAAGCAGGTGCTCGGCATTGACTTCAAAGAGCCTTTCCCCAGAATGACCTGGCACGAGGCAATGGATAAATACGGCTGCGACAAGCCCGATATAAGATTCGGCCTGCCGATAGTCGATGTAACGGACATTGCAAAGAAATGCTCGTTCAGCGTATTCAAAAATGCCACAAAATCAGGCGGAATAGTAAGAGCCATCAACGTCAAAGGTCAGTCGGATTTCACACGTTCCACAATAGAAGACCTCACGGAAAAAGCTCAAAAGCTCGGCGCAAAAGGTATGGCATGGATTGCATACCGCCCGGACGGAGAGATATATTCTATTCTCACAAAGTATTTTTCAAAAGAAGAGATGCAGGAGCTTCTCGACAAGGTTGAGGCAAAGCCCGGCGACTTCATCCTTTTCTCTGCCGACAAATTCGATGTTGTTTGCAGAGTGCTTTGCGGACTGAGACTTACAATTGGCGATATGCTCGGTCTTCGTAAAAAGGACGATTTCAAATTTCTTATCGTCACAGACTTTCCGCAGTTTGAGTGGAGCGAGGAGCAGGGACGTTTTCTTGCGATGCACCACCCGTTCACGATGCCTTATGAAGAGGATATACAGTACCTTTTCTCAGACCCTGCAAGGGTAAGAGCACAGGCATACGATGTTGTGCTTAACGGCATTGAGCTCGGCAGCGGTTCAATCAGAATTCACCGCCAAGACATTCAGCAAAAAATGTTTGAGGCTCTCGGATTTAACGACGAGCAAATTGAGCAGAAATTCGGATTTATGGTCGGCGCGTTTAAATACGGCACACCTCCCCACGGCGGCTTTGCATTCGGACTTGACAGGCTGGTTATGCTCATGCTCGGCGCAGATTCATTAAGAGAGGTTATAGCCTTCCCCAAAAACAAAGAGGCTGCCTGCATGATGACGGACGCCCCGAGCGAGGTTGACATAAAACAGCTTGAAGAGCTTTCGCTTATCGGCGCATTTATGCCGGAGGGCGAAAAAGACGGCTCCGGCGCAAAAAAGAAAAAGGTGCAGATTGACGTTGACAATGTTGCTATGCTGGCAAATCTTCATCTTTCACCCGAAAAGAGCAAAAAAATGGCAGAGGATATGAAATCCATAGTTGAGTTTGCAGATGAATTAAGCTCTGTTGACACAGAGGGCGTACCTGTTACGGCTCACGTTGTTCCGATGAAAAATGTTTTCAGAGAAGACGTTGTATCGAGCGAAAAATTCACGCGCGACGAGCTTCTTGCAAACGCCAAGACCAAAACAGACGAATACATTTATGTTCCCAAAACATTTGAATAAAGGAGGGCTGCGAAATGAATGAAATTTTAAATATGCCGGTAACGCTTTTGACCGAAAAAATTGCAGACAAGCAGCTTTCTTCAAAAGAAATAACCGAGGCTTATCTTGAAAATATAAACAAAACCGACTCCGAAATCGGCGCATACCTCACCGTTACGGCAGAGTCGGCAATAAAAACGGCTGAAGAAACCGACAAAAAGATTGCCGCCGGCGAAAAGCTCAGTACGCTCGCGGGTATCCCGGGCGGAATTAAAGACAATATGTGCACAAAGGGCGTTAAAACCACTTGTGCTTCAAAAATGCTTGAGAATTTTGTTCCGTGCTATTCTTCGACAGCGGTAGAAAAGCTTAACGAGCAGGGCTTTGTTATGCTCGGCAAGCTAAACATGGACGAATTTGCCATGGGTTCAACAAACGAGAACTCATATTTTAAGCCCGTTAAAAACCCCGTAAATACCGAGCGCGTACCGGGCGGCTCTTCGGGCGGTTCGGCGGCGGCGGTTGCGGCTAAAGAGGCTGCATTCACCCTCGGCTCGGATACGGGCGGCTCAATCCGTCAGCCCGCCGCTTTCTGCGGTGTTGTGGGTATGAAGCCCACATACGGCACGGTATCAAGATACGGCCTTGTGGCATTTGCTTCATCGCTTGACCAGATAGGTCCGCTCACAAAAAACGTAAAAGACAATGCGCTTATTCTTAATGCTATTGCCGGTCACGACCCCAAGGACGCAACCTGTATCGGCGGCGGCAGACCCGACTATACGGCCGAGATAGGCAAAGACGTCAAGGGCATGACGGTGGGGCTTCCGACGGAATTTTTCGGCGACGGTGTTTCGGCAGACGTTAAAGACGCTGTTCTTGCTGCGGCAAAGCGTTATGAAAAGCTCGGCGCAAATATCGAAGAGGTCAAACTCCCCTCTTTAAAGCACGCGCTAAGCGCATATTATGTTATTTCGTCGGCAGAGGCATCTTCAAACCTTGCAAGGTTTGACGGCATACGCTACGGCTACAGAAGCGAAAATGCGGAAACGCTTGACGACATCTATAAAAATTCGCGCAGCGAGGGCTTCGGCCCCGAGGTTCAGCGCAGAATAATGCTCGGCACCTTCGCTCTTTCCTCCGGCTATTATGACGCATACTATAAAAAAGCTCTTCAGGTCAGAACGCTCGTTGTACGCGATTACAACAAGGTGTTTGAAAAATGCGACTTTATTATTTCGCCTGTTGCGCCAACCACGGCTTACAAACTCGGCGAAAAAACGGATAATCCGCTTGAGATGTATATGGGCGATATTTACTCTGTGCCGATAAACATTGCAGGTGTTCCGTCGCTCTCGCTGCCCTGCGGCAAAGACGGCGACAATATGCCCATAGGAATGCAGCTTATAGGCAAACCGCTCGGCGAAGCAACACTTTACCGCGCAGGCTATGCTTTTGAAACCGACTATGCGGGAGGTGCGAACGAATGAATCTTATAAAAAACTATGAAACGGTTATAGGCCTTGAGGTTCACGTTGAGCTTAAAACCGATACAAAAATATTTTGCAGCTGCCCCACAACATTCGGTGCAGAGCCTAACACTCACTGCTGCCCCGTTTGCATGGGTATGCCCGGCACACTGCCCGTGCTCAATAAAAAGGTTGTTGACTACGCCGTAAAGGCAGGGCTTGCCACAAACTGCACAATTACCCAAAAGTCGAAGCAGGACAGAAAAAACTATTTCTATCCCGATCTTCCCAAGGCTTATCAGATTTCGCAGTATGATTTGCCGCTTTGCGAGCACGGTCACATAGATATTAACGTCGGCGGCGAAGAAAAGCGCATAGGCATCACCAGAATACACATAGAAGAGGACGCAGGCAAGCTTGTGCACGACGATAAATACGGCACTATGATAGACTGCAACCGCTGCGGTGTTCCGCTTATCGAAATTGTTTCGGAGCCTGACATCAGAGGACCGGAGGAGGCTATCGCATACCTTGAAAAGCTCCGCGCAATAATTATGTACACCGGAGTTTCGGACTGCAAAATGCAGGAGGGCAGCCTCAGATGCGACGTCAACCTCTCTGTAAGAAAAAAAGGCGAAACAAAATTCGGCACAAGAACAGAGATGAAAAACCTCAACTCCTTCTCATTCATCTCCAAGGCTATTGAATATGAATACAAGCGTCAGGTAGAGGCGATTGAAGCGGGAGAAAAGATTTATCAGGAAACCCGCCGCTTTGACGCCAACACCGGCAAGACATATTCGATGAGAAGAAAAGAAAACGCCAACGACTATCGCTATTTCCCCGACCCCGACCTCCCGTTTATCGAGATTTCAGACGGCGAGCTTGACGCATACCGCGCCGAAATACCCACCCTGCCCGATGAGCGCAAGGCGCAGTACATGGAAAAATACGGTCTTGACGCTTACTGTGCGGAGATGCTGATTAACGACATCAGCATTGCGGATTATTTTGAAAAGGTTGCAGAAAAAACAACCAATGCCAAAATTGCCGCAAACCTCCTCACGGGCGAGGTTTTCAGACTTCTTGACCCCGACACCAAAGAAATTCTTATTTCTGTTGACTCTCTCGCCGCCATTGCAAACATGGCAGACGACCAGACAATAAACAGTAGCACGGCAAAGCGCCTTGTTAAAGAGGTGTGGCATTCCGGTGTTGACCCCGTTGCCTTTGTTAAGGAGCAGGACCTTGCACAGATAAATGACGAGGACGTTATAAGGCAGGTTGTTCTTGAGGTTCTTGAGAGAAATGCAAAATCCGTTGCCGATTATAAAAACGGCAAACAGGCAGCCCTCGGCGCAATAGTCGGTCAGGTCATGGGCAAGACACGTTCAAAGGCAAATCCCGTTATCGCAAACAAAATTATTCTTGAAGAAATAAACAAATGATTTTTCAGGGGCGCTGCGTCAAAGGCGGCGCCCCGGTATTTTTTTATCGCAAAAGGATAAATCCGTCACCCGGTTTGTACGAACTCCGGCAAACGAATTTTAGATATAAAAAAAGCACCTTGATTTCTCAAAGTGCCTAATTTTTTAAACTCGTGAGAGGTTTGCAAATCCCCTCCCTTACAAAACCGATTATTCCGCAATGCCCATGTTGCACCCGCTTTTTCTCGGTTTTGATAAGCGTTATTGGTTAAAAACTTTATCGTAGCAATTACACAAGTCTTTAATGGCTTGTTCCTTCTCATCATCTCCGAGCGTATCATTTAAAAGTCCATTACGATACCAGTCGTAATAATAATACTCTAATTCCCCTTTTATTTCCGGTGTTAAAATATTATGCTCTGTTTCATACATAATAACCGAGAGAATCATAATAAAACGTTCTCTTTCGGTTAACGAACTTTCATCTGTATCGTGCAAACAATGATCTTGAACCTGCGCGCCTGTTTTTAATTTGCGGCTTTCACATATTTCATAAGTCAGTTCCAAATATTCATTATAGTTATCTTCGTAAATCATTTTATACCTCACTTCCTATATTTTCAAACATCGCCCTCTACCCTTTTGTTTGAGACAACATTTATCGTCACATCAGGATAAAGGCGGTGAAATTGTGCCATTACGCCTTTACAACTGTCACACATACCCCACTCTGAAAGCATTGTAATTGAATTGTATTATCTTTTCGTTCCGGTGTCAACCGTTTTGACAATCGGATAAACCATTCTTTTGTCTCTTCTTTTCTCCCACTCGCTAAGCTTTGCACCATATTTTCAATATGCGCTCGGCTTTCTTTTGGCAAAAATTTTTGTTTGACAAACGCACAATAAAGAGTTAATATTATAGCATACTGATAGAACATTTGTGCGGTGAAAATATGAGTGAAAAATTTTATCTTTGCATAGATTTAAAGTCTTTCTATGCCTCTGTTGAATGTATAGAAAGAGGACTTGACCCTTTAAAAACAAATTTGGTTGTTGCGGACGAAAGCCGTACCGAAAAAACAATTTGTCTTGCCGTTTCTCCCTCGCTTAAAGCCTATAAAATCCCCGGCAGAGCACGGCTTTTTGAGGTGCTGCAAAAGGTAGATGAAATAAACAAAACACGTTTGAAAAAAGCTCCCGGTCACAAATTCAGAGCTTCCTCATATTTTGCGGACGAGCTGAAAAAAGATTCGTCGCTGGAGCTTGACTTTATAACCGCGCCGCCGCGCATGGCTTACTATATGCAATACAGCACCGAGATATATAAAATTTATCTCAAATATATTTCTCCCGAGGATATACACGTCTACTCTATAGATGAGGTTTTTATAGACATTTCGGCCTACCTTAAAACATACGGCAAAACTCCGCGCCAAATGGCAGAAATGCTCATTCACGATGTTTTTTGCTCCACAGGCATAACCGCAACTGCCGGCATAGGCACTAATATGTACCTTGCAAAAATTGCAATGGATATATGGGCAAAGCATATGCCGCCCGACCGATACGGGGTGAGAATTGCGGAGCTTGATGAAATGAGCTACCGCAAAAACTTGTGGACGCACCGTCCGCTTACGGATTTTTGGCGCATAGGCAAGGGCTATGCCTCAAAGCTTGAGGAAAACGGAATTTATACCATGGGAGATATTGCCCGCTGTTCGTTGGGAGAGCCGTTTGACCGCCTCAACGAGGATTTGCTTTATAAGCTTTTCGGAGTGAACGCGGAGCTTCTCATTGACCATGCATGGGGATGGGAGCCTTGCACTATAAAAGAAGTAAAAGAATATAAGCCGAGCACAAGCAGCATAAGCTCCGGTCAGGTGCTTCACTGCCCTTATGACTTTGAAAAAGCAAAGCTGATTGTGCGAGAAATGGCCGATGCACTCTCTCTTGACCTTGCTGCCAAGGACCTTGTGACAAAGCAGCTTGTGCTGACTATCGGCTATGACGCAGAAAATCTGACCCGTCAGCCGTCATACTCGGGTGAAATAAAGCTTGACAGATACGGCAGAAAAATCCCCAAGCACGCGCACGGCACGCAAAATTTAGAAGAATATACCTTTTCTTCGGATATAATAACGGGCGAAATGCTGAAGCTCTATGAGCGTATCACCGACAAGAGCCTGAGCATACGGCGAATTACCGTTGTTGCCGCGGGAATTATTAAAGAGAGCGAAATCAAGTCGCAAATAAAATATGAGCAGATGGATATGTTCACCGATTATGCCGCCAAAGAGCGGGAAGAAATTGCCGTTCAAAAAGAAAGGCGCCGCCAAAAGGCAATACTCAAAATCAAGGCGAAATACGGAAAAAACGCTATCGTCAAAGGTACAAGCCTAAAGGACGGTGCCACCGCTATGGACAGGAATGCACAGATAGGAGGTCACAAAGCCTGATGGGAGAATATGACGATATTATATCTTTGCCGCACCATGTTTCAAAAAAGAGGAAGCCGATGCCACTTTCGCTCCGCGCCGCGCAGTTTGCTCCGTTTTCGGCACTGACAGGCTATGACGAGTGTGTAAAAGAAGCTGCCGACATCACCTCCGACCAAAACTCCGCTCTTGACCGCGAAAGCTTTGAGCCGGCATAAATCTTAAAAACATTAAAAACTGTGTCTAAATACTTGCCCGAATTTCAAATATATGATATACTGGCATTGATATAAAATAAAGTAGCCTCTTTTTGCAGAAACCTTTTTGCCCTCATATTCAAAAGTGACCGCGCCGAGA
>ENA-ORSL01000598-ORSL01000598.1-human-gut-metagenome-genome-assembly--contig:-NODE-598-length-36656-cov-6.473320_pt1 | contig 36656 bp, 33 predicted proteins | sample MGYA00242190_ERZ509157 | MGnify/ENA primary metagenome ERZ509157 (study PRJEB26280, sample SAMEA2338664) | human gut metagenome | biome: human gut; feature: human-associated habitat; material: faeces... | reverse complement strand
GTTTCCTCTATAATAGCAGAAGCAGGGGCGTTTGCATAGTTTTTTGACAGACTGAAAAGGAAGTCGAAAGCCAACGCTTTCGACTTCCTTTTTTATAGCCCGCTGGCCAGCTCCGCCGCCCGCGTCCACAGCACCGGCCCCACCGCGCCGCTCTGGTCGATGCCCAGCTGCCGCTGCAGGGCCAGCACGGCCCGCTGGGTGGCCGGGCCGAACACGCCGTCGGCCTCCACTGTGGGGACGGCGGGGTCCTGCGCCGCGATCTTGCGGATATTCTCCTGAAGCTGCCGCACTGCCCGGCCCTCGTCCCCCAGCACCAGAAACCGGCCGGGATAGACCTGCTCGATATAGTTCTGATAGTCCTGGGGCAGGTCGCGGAGCAGCTGGTCGTATACGCTCAGCAGCTTATTCCAGGTGTCACGGCCCACCACGCCGTCCACGGGAAGGCCGTAGGCGTTCTGGAAGGTGTACACCGCGTCACGGGTATCGTCGTCGAACACACCGGTCATTGCGAGCTGTGGCAGCTCCGGCAGGAAGTAGCCCAGAAACGCCAGATAGTACTGCACGGTGGTGACGGCCACGCCCTGGTCGCCGTAGCGCAGCACCTCCGGAAAGGCGGGCTGCACCTCCGTCAGGGTCAGCCCCTCGCTGGCCAGCTCACTGAGCTGCTTCACCCCCGTCCAGACCTCCTTGATCTTGTACCAGGTGGCCTTGCCCACGATGCCGTCGGCGTCCAGGTTGAACACCCGCTGGAACTCCCGCACCGCGTCCTCCGTGTTCCGGTCAAAGGCGTTGGACACCGGGGAGATCACCGGGATGCCGGGGTAGTTCTCGTGGATGCGGTTGAGCTGCTGCTGGATGGTGCGGACGCTCTGGCCGTAGGAGCCCCGCTCCAGCGGGCGGCCGGGATAGGAGGGGATGTTGTCGGCCACCGGCGCGTCAAACACGATGTTGATGTCGTCGCCGTAGTAGTACTGCAGGATCTCATAGGGGATGTACCCGGCCTCCGCCAGATCCACGCTGCCCCATTGGCTCAGGCCGCTGCACAGGGTGCGCACCCCGTCACAGAAGGCGGCGAACAGCGGCTCCACGCTGCCCTGCCGCACGATGTAGTTGTTGAAGATGTCGTCCACGATCTGGCTGATGTTCTCGAACACATTGCCGCCGGAGACGTAGGCCTGATCCCGCTGGGTGGTGCTGGTGATGTCGAAATCGTAGCCCTGGCTGCGGTAGAACTCCGTATACACCCGGTTCAGGGCGAAGGAGATCTGGGCCATGATGTTGGCCCGCAGCGCCGCCTCCGGCCAGGTGGGGTACAGCTCGTGAGAGGCCACATTCTTGATGTAGCTGGTGAAGGGCACCGTTACATTGGGGGCGCTGCTGTCGGGCAGGCCCAGATGGACGGTGATGGAGGTGGGGACCACCGGATAGACAGGCATGGGCCGGACCTCCTCACTGTGTGACCGGGGTCAGCGCCACCGGCAGGATGGTTTTCGTGCCGATGAACACCCCGGCGGGCAGATCGGTGACGGCCTCGTAGCTGGGATGGCTCACCGACACCACATAGCTGGCCACGCTGTCTCCGGCGGTGCCTGGGTTCTGGGACTCGTAAAAGGGCTTGGCGGGCAGCGTGAAGCCGTCGGCGATGCCGCTGCTGTCGGTGCGCTTGCGGTACAGCAGCACCCGCGCGCCGCCCAGCATCACGGCCACCTCCACCACCGCCCGGTTTACCGGGAAGGCGCCCCGGGCCGTGGATACCTGCACCCGCAGGGTGCCGCGCCCCGGATTGCCCTCCAGAAAGGGCTGCAGCTGCTGCAGGGAAAATTCCTGTGTCGCCATGGAAAGACCTCCTGTGAACGGCGGAGAGCCCTCCGCCGCGGAATGAATGTGTTATATTGTATGAAAATGGCTGGCATAAGGTGAAAATCCCTTGACAAACGGCGGCAAAGTGGGTACAATGTGACCAATGTTCTGCAAAAAGAAACAGAAGCGATGATGGGAAAAAAGCGCAGGAATGCCTGACGCAAGAGAGCCGGCGGTCTGGTGCGAGCCGGTGGAGGCGCTGCGTGATACTGGCCCCGGAGCTTTCCGCCTGAACAGGGCGGAACGGCCACGCGCCCCGTTACAGGCGCTGCCCCTTGTGATGAGAGGGGGACTGAGCGCCGACCGGGCGACCGGCGGCGGAATCAGGGTGGTAACACGTTTTCACGTCCCTGACTTCTTCGGAAGTCAGGGACTTTTTATGTGCAACAATACTATTTGATCATACAAAGGAGAAGAAGCATGAATTACGATTTTGCGGCCATTGAAAAGAAATGGCAGGAAAACTGGGAAAAGACCAAGCCCTACCGCGCCGTCACCGGCGACAAGACCCGGAAGAAGTTTTACGGCCTGATCGAGTTTCCCTATCCCTCCGCACAGGGCCTGCATGTGGGCCATCCCCGTCCCTTTACGGCCATCGACATCGTGACCCGTAAAAAGCGCATGGAGGGCTATAATGTTCTGTTCCCCATCGGCTACGACGCCTTCGGCCTGCCCACCGAGAACTTCGCCATCAAGAACCACATCCATCCCGCCATCGTCACCCACGACAACATCGCCAACTTCACCCGCCAGCTGAAGATGCTGGGCTACGGCTTTGACTGGGATCGCTGCGTCAACACCTCTGACCCCGAGTACTACAAGTGGACCCAGTGGATCTTCCTGCAGCTGTTCAAGCACGACATGGCCTATAAGGCCACCATGGCCGTCAACTGGTGCACCAGCTGCAAGGTGGTGCTGGCCAACGAGGAGGTCGTCAACGGCGTGTGCGAGCGCTGCGGCGGCGAGGTGGTGCAGAAGGAAAAGAGCCAGTGGATGCTGCGCATCACCAAGTATGCCCAGCGCCTGATCGACGATCTGGACGATCTGGACTATATCGAGCGTGTCAAGACCCAGCAGAAGAACTGGATCGGTCGCTCCACCGGCGCGGACATCACCTTCAAGACCAACATGGGCGAGGATGTCACCGTGTACACCACCCGTGCCGACACCCTGTTCGGCACCACCTATATGGTCATCTCTCCCGAGCATCCCACCCTGAAGAAGTGGCTGCCCCAGATTGCCAACCGGGCCGAGGTGGAGGCCTATCAGGCCGAGGCCGCCCGCAAGTCCGACTTTGAGCGCGGTGAGCTGAACAAGGACAAGACCGGCGTCCGCCTGGAGGGCGTGGAGGTCATCAACCCCGTCACCCATAAGCCCCTGCCCATGTTCGTCTCCGACTACGTCCTGATGGGCTACGGCACCGGTATCGTCATGGGCGTGCCCGGCCACGACCAGCGCGACTGGGAGTTCGCCACCAAGTTTGGCCTGCCCATCATCGAGGTGGTCTCCGGCGGCGACGTCACCAAGGAGGCCTTCGTGGCCAAGGACGACAGCGCCGTCATGGTGAACTCCGGCTTCCTGAACGGCATGACCGTCCGCGAGGCCATCCCCGCTATGAAGAAGTATGTGGTGGAGCAGGGCTTCGGCAAGGAGAAGGTCAACTACAAGCTCCGCGACTGGGTGTTCTCCCGCCAGCGCTATTGGGGCGAGCCTATCCCCCTGGTCAACTGCGAGAAGTGCGGCTGGGTGCCGCTGCCGGAGGATCAGCTGCCGCTGGTGCTGCCGGAGGTGGAGGCCTATGAGCCCACCGACGACGGCGAGAGTCCCCTGGCCCGCATGACCGACTGGGTCAACACCACCTGCCCCTGCTGCGGCGGCCCTGCCAAGCGCGAGACCGATACCATGCCCAACTGGGCCGGCTCCAGCTGGTACTTCCTGCGGTATATGGATCCCGACAACAAGAACGAGCTGGTGTCCAAGGAGGCCGAGGAGTACTGGGGCCCCGTGGATTGGTACAACGGCGGCATGGAGCATACCACCCTGCACCTGCTGTATTCCCGTTTCTGGCATAAGTTCCTGTACGACATCGGCGTGGTCCACACCAAAGAGCCCTACGCCAAGCGCACCAGCCACGGCATGATCCTGGGCGAGAACCCCTACTATGTGGGCAACGCCAAGACCGAGGCCGAGAAGGAGGAGCTGATCCGCCTGCACGGCAATCTGGCCCTGCGTCCCTCTGTGAAGATGTCCAAGTCCCTGGGCAACGTGGTGAACCCCGACGACGTGGTGAAGGAGTTCGGCGCCGACACCCTGCGTCTGTATATCATGTTCATCGGCGACTTTGAAAAGACCGCCACCTGGTCCACCAACGCCGTCCGCGGCTGCAAGAAGTTCCTGGATCGCTGCTGGAACCTGATGGACATGGCCGAGGATAACGACCAGATCTCCGCCAAGAACGAGTCCATCATCCACAAGACCATCAAGAAGGTCACCAGTGATATCGACGAGCTGAAGATGAACACCGCCATCGCCGCTCTGATGGCGCTGGTCAACGCCTTCTATGCCAACGGTCTCACCAAGGGCGACCTGTCCATGCTGATGCTGATGCTGTCCCCCTTCGCCCCCCACATGGTGGAGGAGATGTGGGAGTTGACCGGCTTTGCCGCCAAGAGCGGCAAGATGGCCATGCAGATGGATTGGCCCACCTATGACGAGGCCAAGACCATCGACGCCAACGTGGAGATGGCCGTGCAGGTCAACGGCAAGCTGAAGGGCACCGTCAATGTCCCCGTGGACAGCGACGAGGCCGCCGTCATGGAGGCTGTCAAGGCCGTGGAGAAGGTGCAGAAGGCCACCGAGGGCATGGCCGTCGTCAAGACCATCCTGGTGAAGAACAAGCTCATCAACCTGATCGTGAAGCCCGCCAAGTAAAATTGCCGAAAAGCAGGGCGGTTCCATGAACCGCCCTGCTTTTTTCGCCCTTTTGCGCAGAATTTGTGAAAAATATCTTGACAAGATATGCCCGAATCAGTATAATATCATTCGTTAAGTCATGCCTAATGACTCTTAAAGAGCACCCTGGATCGAGCCGGGTGCATCGGAGGGAGGGAAAAATAGATGTCCGAAATTCATGTCAAGGAAGGCGAATCTCTGGATAGCGCCCTGAAGCGTTTCAAGAGAAGCTGCGCTAAGGCCGGTATCGTTGCTGAGGTGCGTCGCCGCGAGTGCTATGAGAGCCCCAGTGTCAAGCGCCGCAAGAAGTCCGAGGCTGCCCGGAAGAACCGCAACAAGCGTTACTATTGATGCAAAGAGATCACCACCCATCCGGGTGGTGATTTTTTATGCGGAGAAAGCCCTCCGGCACAGCCGGAGGGCTTTTCGTCATGTCTCGAGTTCCACCAGCGCGTCGGCGGCGATGTCGTATGCAATGCGCAGGTGTGACGGCTCCTCGCCGTCCATCGGTACATCACGCAGATCCACATGCAAATGGCAGTCGTCGTGTGTAAAGCCGACAATATCCACGCGGACTTCATCGGCGTCGCAGCCCTCGGGCAGCAGCCCGCTCTGGGGCAGCAGCTCACGGACGCGGGCCCCCATATCCGTATGAACGGCGGCCAGACGGGCCTTTTTGAACTCCCGCACATCCCACAGATCGTATCTGTACTGCGACGTGTCACGGCTGTAGATCGAAACAAGAACATAGGAGCCGTTACGGGCCCAGTTAAAAAAGCCAAATTCCTCGTTCTCATCCAGCGGAAAGCTTACATAGGTTCTGTCGCTGCCGGAATCCGCCAGATAGTACCGGCCCCTCCACATACGGATCAGCGTCTTGTCGTCATTGAATAGGCTGGCCGGGTACGCCTCAATGCTGATGGTCTGGTCGGCAGGGGAGTGGGACCTCTCGATGATGTTGTAGGTCTCGCCGATGCGCTGGGTGTAGATCAGAAAGACGCCAAGGGCGGCAAAGACCAGCACGGCCAGCAGGATCACACCGGCCGCGATCCGCTGGATCAGCTGCCTTTTCCGTTGCCAGAGGCTTTCCTGTGAAATGTCCAGCACCGCCTGCACGGCAGGGGAGGCGGCTTCCGGGGCGGTCGATTCCGGAGCGGCGGGCTCCGGGGTAGGGGTGATGTCAGGTTCCAAGGGCTCCTCCTTTTCTGCGGCGCGGCAGGTCAGCAGGTCGTCCACACGCAGGCCCAGGGCCGCCGCCAGCGGCTGCAGAAGGGTCACGTCGGGGTAGCTGAGCCCGCGCTCCCATTTGCTGACGGCCTTGTCCGTGATGTGCAGCCTTCCCGCCAGCTGCTGCTGGGTCAGTCCCTGCCGCTTTCGGTTTTCGGCGATAAACGCGCCGAACAGTTCCTTATCCAAAGTGATCACCTCGCCATTCATTGTACCAAAAGCGGAGGAAAAAGCAAACGGCCAGCGGTTTAGCTGGCAGATGACGGCAAAAAATACACAAGGGGCGGACATCCTCCGCCCCTTGTGTACTTATAACCGAAAGCCGTCGGCAGACGGCTTTTTCTTACAGCTTGGGCCGCAGCCAGTCGGCCAGGGTATCGAACAGCTTGCCGTAGCCGTCCATGGTGAGATGGATGCCGTCGGCGGACAGCAGGTCGTTCATGTGGTGATCCGCCAGAAACGCCTGGCGCACATGGATCAGGGGCACGCCGTTGGCATAGGCCAGCTCCGTCACCGTGTCGCTGTACAGCTCCTGATGGCGGTAGATCATATCCTCGTCCCCCAGCCAGCGCATGATGGCGTTCCTGTCCAGCCCGTTGCGGCAGATAAAGCGCAGATACCGCCGGGGGTCGATGGGCGGCAGGCTCATCAGCACCGGCTGCACCCCCTGCCGGTACAGTATCTTCAGTATGCTGTCCAGCGTCTGGCGGAAGGTCTCCCGCTTGGTGTGGGGCTGGTGGTCGCCCTCCGGGTCGGCGGCGATGGCGGCCCAGTCATAGTCGCTGTCGTTGCCGCCGTAGCAGATCAGGGCATAGTCCGCGTCCAGGCCTCGCTGGGCATCGTGCTCCACCAGCGACAATCCCTTGGACACCGTGGCCCCCATCTTGGCCCGGTTGGTCACCTGCACCCGGTCGGAGGGATAGCGGGCCATGATCTCCGGCAGGTGAAAATGGTATTTCAACTCCTCGTCCGGCACGGTGGCCTTCAGCAGAGAATCGCCGTAAATATACACATTGCGCATCACATGGCACCTCCTCATTCGTTACATCTAATATAGCACACAAGGTGACATACGTCAAGATACAATTTGCGGCGAAACCGTTGAAAAACAGCGATTTTTTTGGGGAAAGGCCACAATTAGGACTTGCATCCCGCGGCGTTTTCGGGTAAAATAGAGATAACAATCCAAGATTGGTAGCTGTAAGGAAGTGCTTCGCGCACGGGCTGCAACTATCACTCGGCGCAAGGGCTTGAGTGTTTCAGACTTCATTAGAGGTCTGGAACATTTTTTGCATTATGCGGCGGTGATGGTTCATTGGAACTTTTTTACAGGAGGGAACACCTATGACCTTATTGACAAACGGACGTCTGATCACCCGCGACAGCGAGGGCAAGGGCTATTACGAGCACGGCGCGGTGGCCTACGAGGGCACCAGCATCGTGGAGGTGGGCGAGGAGGCCGCCCTGCGGGCCAAGTACCCCGAGGCCGAGATCATCGACGCCAAGGGCGGCGTCATCATGCCGGCCCTGATCAACGCCCACACCCACATCTACTCCGCCCTGGCACGCGGCCTGAGCATCGTGGGCAACAACCCCACCAACTTCTATGAGGTGCTGGACGGCACCTGGTGGGCCATCGACCGTCACCTGATGATGGACGGCACCCGTGCCAGCGCCACCGCACTGTACATCGACTCCATCAAGCAGGGCGTCACCACCGTGTTCGACCATCACGCCAGCTATGGCGAGATCCCCGGCACGCTGCACACCATCGCCGAGGAGAGCAAGCGCCTGGGCCTGCGCTCCTGCCTGTGCTATGAGGTGTCCGACCGTGACGGCGAGGAGAAGTGCCTGCAGGCCATCAAGGAGAACGCCGACTTCATCACCGAGTGTGAGCAGCGCAAGGATCCCATGCTGGCGGCCATGTTCGGCGGCCACGCCCTGTTCACCATCTCCGACAAGACCTTTGACCGTATGGTAGAGGCCAACAACGGCCGCACCGGCTATCACATCCATGTGTCCGAGGGCATGAACGATGTGTACGACTCCCTCCAGAACTACGGCCGCCGTCCCGTGCAGCGCCTGCAGGATCACGGCATCCTGGGCGAGAAGACCATCCTGGGTCACTGCATCCATGTGAACACCGCCGAAATGGAGATCATCAAGGAGACCGGCACCATGGTGGTCAATAACCCCGAGTCCAACATGGGCAACGCCATCGGCATCTGCCCGGTGATCCAGCTCTATAAGCGGGGCATCCTGCTGGGCATGGGCACCGACGCCTATACCAACGACATGCTGGAGTCCATCAAGGTGGCCCTGTGCTCCCAGCGCAGCCAGAACTGCCTGCCCAACGTGGGCTGGTGTGAGGTCACGGACATGCTGTTCAAGAACAACGCCAAGATCGGCGCCAAGTATTTCCCCCAGCAGCTGGGCGTGCTGAAGGCCGGCGCTGCGGCGGACATCATCGTCATGGACTACAAGCCCTTCACCCCCTTCTCCGACGAGAATATCGACGGCCACATGCTCTTCGGTATGACCGGCCGCCAGTGCCAGACCACCATCGCCGCCGGTAAGCTGCTGATGAAGGACCGCGTGCTGGTGGGCATCGACGAGGAGGCCGAGAATGCCCACATCCTCGAGGCCGCCAAGAAGCTCTGGGGCGATCTGAATCACAGAGAGTATTGATCCGGTAATGGATCACCTGCCAACACGGAGACCCATGCGACTGCCGGAATATGATTACGGCGCAAACGGCGCGTATTTTGTGACGGTATGTACCGAAGGAAAGCGCTGCATTCTCGGTCATGTTGTAGGGGGCGGCGTCCTCGACGCCCCGTATACCCGGCTATCAGAATATGGAATAGCTGCCGAGAAAACGCTTTTGGAGATGAGCACATTTTACAAGGATGTTGCCATCGAAAAATATGTCATCATGCCGAATCATGTCCATTTTATTATTTCCATAAATGCGTGCGGCGGGCCGTCGAGGACGCCGGCCCCTGCAAACGCACGCTTGCCGGCCTTTATTTCTACATGGAAACGCTTTACAAATAAAAAGGCTGGTTTTCCTCTCTGGCAGCGCAACTATTACGACCACGTCATCCGCACCGAGGCAAACTATCTCCGTATCTGGCAATACATCGACGAAAACCCCGCCTGTTGGGCGGAGGACGAATACTATTCCGAATAACGACAAGGAGGACATCCCATGTCTGAAAAAATGTATCCCATCCCCTTCAAATCCCTGATGAACTGGGTGGTCACCGAATACGCCAACTGCGGCGAGATCTTCGGCGTGCGCAAGGCCTATCACGCCACCGGCAAATCCCTGCCCATCTTCGGCGAGCGGATCGAGACTCCCTTCGGCCCCGCCGCCGGTCCCAACAGCCAGCTGGCCCAGAACATCATCGCCGCCTATATGGCCGGCGCCCGCTTCTTCGAGGTCAAGACCGTCCAGAAGATGGACGGTGCCGACCTGGCCGCCTGTGTGCCCCGTCCCTGCATCCTGGCCAATGACGAGGGCTACAACCAGGAGTGGTCCACTGAGCTGACCATCCCCCAGGCCATGGACGAGTATATCAAGGCCTGGTGCGCCCTGAAGGTGCTCAGCAAGGTATACGGCCTGGGCGATCCCAACGGCTTCGTATTCAACATGTCCGTGGGCTATGACCTGGAGGGCATCAAGGGCGACAAGGTCAACACCTATATCGAGGGTATGAAGGACGCCACCAAGACCGCCATCTTCGGCGAGTGCAAGGCCGTCCTGAAGGAGCTGTTCCCCCAGGAGAGCGCCTACATTGACGCCATCGCCCCCCGCGTCAGCCGCAGCGTCACCGTCTCCACCCTCCACGGCTGCCCCCCCGACGAGATCGAGCGCATCGCCAGCTATCTGATCACCGAGAAGCACCTGCATACCTTCGTCAAGTGCAACCCCACCATTCTGGGCTATGAGACCGCCCGCCGCACCCTGGACAGCATGGGCTACGACTACATCGTGTTTGACGAGCACCACTTCAACGAGGATCTCCAGTGGGCCGACGCCGTGCCCATGTTCGAGCGCCTGCAGGCGCTGGCCGACAGCTGCGGCCTGGAGTTCGGCCTGAAGCTCTCCAACACCTTCCCGGTGGACACCACCCGCGGTGAGCTGCCCAACGAGGAGATGTACATGTCCGGCCGTTCCCTGTTTCCCCTGACCATCGAGATGTGTCATCGCATTTCCCGCCAGTTCCAGGGCAAGATGCGCATCTCCTTCGCCGGCGGCGCCGAGTACTTTAACTGCGACAAGCTGTTTGCCGCAGGTATCTGGCCCATCACCGTGGCCACCACGATCCTGAAGCCCGGCGGCTACAACCGCCTGCTCCAGATGGTGGAGAAGGTGGAGCACATGACCTACAAGCCCTTCTGCGGCACCGATACCCAGGCCATCTGCGAGATGTCCACCGCCAGCCACACCGACGTTCACCACGTCAAGCCCATCAAGCCCCTGCCCAGCCGCAAGAGCGAGAAGAGCGTGCCCTGGATCGACTGCTTCAGCGCGCCCTGCAAGGGCGGCTGCCCCATCGCCCAGGACATTCCCGAGTATCTGGAGCTGGTGAACAAGGGTCTGTACGGCCCGGCCCTGAAGCTGATCACCGAGAAGAACCCCCTGCCCTTCCTGACCGGCACCATCTGCGCCCACCGCTGCCAGACCAAGTGCTCCCGCAACTTCTATGAGGAGTCCGTCCACATCCGTGACGCCAAGCTGGTGGCCGCCAGGAACGGTTACAGCGCCGTCATGGCCACTATCCGTCCCACCGAGAAGATCTCCGGCAAGAAGGCCGCCATCATCGGCGGCGGCCCCACCGGTATCGCCGCCGCCAACTTCCTGGCCCGCGCCGGTATCGCCGTCACCATCTTCGAGCGTGAGAAGGAGCTGGGCGGCGTGCCCCGTCACGTCATCCCCAGCTTCCGCATCGCCAACGAGTCCATCGCCAAGGACATCGCCATGATGGAGAAGTACGGCGTCGAGGTCAAGTGCGGCGCGCCCGCGCCCTCCGTGGCCGAGCTGAAGCAGCAGGGCTATACCCACATCCTGTTCGCCGTGGGTGCCTGGAAGCCCGGCAAGCTGGATATCGCCGGTGACGTGGCCGGTGCCATCCAGTGGATGAAGGGCGTGAAGGCCGGCAACATCTCCGTGGCCGGCAACATCGCCGTCATCGGCGGCGGCAACACCGCCATGGACGCGGCCCGCCTTGCCAAGCGCAGCGGCGCCAAGAACGTGACCCTGGTCTATCGCCGTACCCGCAAGTACATGCCCGCCGACGAGCATGAGCTGGCCCTGGCCCTGGCCGACGGCGTGACCTTCGCCGAGCTGGCCGCCCCCGTGAAGCAGGCCGACGGCGTGCTGACGTGCGAGAAGATGGTGCTGGGCGAGGCGGATGCCTCCGGCCGCCGCAGCCCCGTGGGCAGCGGTGAATTCTTCGACATCCCCTGCGACCTGGTGATCTCCGCCGTGGGCGAGCAGGTGGATGACGCTCTCATGGCCGCCAACGGCATCGAGCTGGATAAGAAGGGCCGTCCCGCCTTCAAGACCAATATCGAGGGCGTGTACGCCGCCGGTGACGCCACCCGCGGCCCCGCCACCGTGGTGGAGGGCATCGCCGATGCCGCCGCCTTCGCCGCCGAGGTCATCGGCGCGCCCCATACCTACGAGATCCCCGCCCAGGCCTACGTCACCATCGCTGACGCCGCCGCCAAGAAGGGCGTGCTGAAGATGGCCGAGTATCCCTGCCAGGAGGGCCAGCGCTGCCTGCAGTGCAAGACGCTGTGCGAGAACTGCGTGGATTCCTGCCCCAACCGCGCCAACGTGGCCATCGCCATGGCCGACGGCAAGCACCAGATCGTCCATGTGGACAAGATGTGCAACGAGTGCGGCAACTGCACCCAGTTCTGCCCCTACGCCTCCGAGCCCTGCCACGACAAGTTCACCCTGTTCCAGACCGCTGAGGATATGGTGGATTCCCACAACGCAGGCGTCCTGTTCCTGGGCGGCGACAAGGTGCGCGTCCGCACCTTCGGTGAGCCCAAGGACTATGATCTGGGCGACGCCAACAACGGCCTGCCTGCCGATCTGGAGACCCTGATCGTTACCCTCCGCGACAAGTACGGCTACCTGTTCGCGTAAGGCAAACAGCATAAAAAATGTCCTCCCTTTTGGGGAGGACATTTTTTATGCTTATTAAGCCTCGCAGAGTTCGCGGCGCGGCCGCCGCGAAAGAATGGGATCATTTTTCTGACGACATGCGCGTCAGAAAAATACTTCTCGGTCGCCAGTGCACCCAATGGGTGCGCGCAGCCGACCGCAATCCCATTTGGCAGCAAAATCGAAGATTTTGCGCCAGCTTAAAATACATGGCAGATGACCACCGTCAGCACCACGCACAATCCCAGGCACGTCATCAGCAGACCGAAGGACAGGCTGTGGGTCATGCGGTCCATCAGATCCTGCTTGGTCTCCAGCCGGTCGGCGGCCTCCTGGGCGGCCTGATCGCCGCTCTGGCGGGCGATGGCCTGCACCAGCGGGGAGTAGGACTGGGTCTCCTTCTCCTTACTGTACCGCAGCAGCACCCGCTGCACCGCCAGCACCACCACGTCGAAGGCGTCACAGGCGATGCGGCACACCACGCCCACCACCGCGAACAGTGCCCGGAAGAAGGGCTTGTAGACGCTGTCCTCCAGGCTCAACCACTTGGGCCAGCGGCTGAGATAGAAGCCCTCCCTGGTCATCAGTACCTTGCGGATGAACAGGAAGTACACGATCATGCCGATGGCCAGCGAGATCACCACGCCCTTGAGATTCGTCCACGCGAAGTAGTGGATGGCGTGGTCGAAGGCGTGTCCGCCGGTGAAGTCCAGCGTGGCGCCGCTGATTTTCTCGGCAATGGCGTGGGGCGTCAGGCCCAGCACCGGCAGTGCCACGGCGGCAAGACACAGGGCGATGACCGACAACGGCTTACCCCACTGCCTGCCGGATTCCTTGCCCTTCTGCCAGAAGATGGCCACATAGATCTTGGTGAGATACGCCGCCGTCAGACCGCCGGAGAACAGGAACAGCCACTCCACCACGGTGATGAGTGTCATGCCGCTCATGTGGGCGTATTCCACCAGCGCCTCATGCACCAGCGTCTTGCTGAGATAGCCCAGGAAGCCCGGAATACCCGCCAGTGAGCAGGCACCGCACAGGAACAGCACATGCAGCAGCGGCTTTTTACGGCCAAAGCCCTTGATGTCGTTGAGATCCAGGGCGTGGGTGTTGTAGTACACCACACCGGCGAAGAGGAACAGCGCCAGCTTCACCAGCGAGTGGTTCATCATGTACAGCACCGTGCCGTTGGCGGCCAGCGCGTTATGCTCACCCAGCAGGCACAGCATGGACGCGCCCACGGTGATAAAGCCGATCTGGGACAGGGAGGAGCAGGCCAGGATGTACTTCAGGTTGGTGGAGAACACCGCCAGCACCGCGCCCAGCACCATGGTGATAGCGCCCAGCACAAGCAGCAGCATACCCCAGTCGTGGTCGCCCGTCAGCACCTGGCCGGTCAGCAGCAGTACGCCGAAGATACCGGCCTTGGTCAGCACGCCGCTCAGCAGGGCGGAGGCAGGGGCAGGGGCCACCGGGTGTGCCTTGGGCAGCCAGATATGCACCGAGAACAGGCCCGCCTTGGCGGCAAAGCCGAACAGGATGCACAGCGCGGCGGCCCACAACCGGCCGCGCTCCATGGCGGCCACGGCGTCGTGCAGTTCCGCGATCACCAGCGTGCCGGTGGCGTTATACAGCAGGAACAGGCCCATCAGCGTCACCAGACCGCCCAGCACCGCGATGGTCAGGTAGGTCTTACCGGCGTCCATGGCGTCGGGAGTCTCCTCCTGCACCACCCACACATAGGAGCTGAGGGACATCAGCTCGAAGAACAGGAAGGTGGTGTACAGGTCGGCGGACAGGAACACGCCCGCCGTGAAGCCCAGGCAGATCAGGAAGAAGAAATAGTACCGCTTCAAATGGTGGTGGCCGTGGAAATACTGGGGGCTCAGCAGGGCCGAGACGAACCACATGAAGCACACCACGATGCCGTACAGCTTCTGGAACCCGCCGGCCCAAAAGCTCAGGCGCATCACCGGCACGGTGACGGTGGAGCCGTCGGCAGCGGCGGCCACATACACCATGGCCAGCAGCGTCAGCAGCGTGAACACGATGGACAGCGCGCCCAACCGCTTTCCGTCGTCATGGCGATCCGGCAGCAGAGCGATGACCAGCGCCGACAGCACCGGCAGCAGCACAACGGCCAGCAGCATGATCGTTGTCATCACAGCATCACCGCCTTTCCGATCACATCAAGCAGGACCTCGGGGAACAGGCCCATCAGCAGGCACAGCGCCGCCAGGATCAGCATAGGCACGATCATGAAGGGGCCCGCCTCATGGGCGCTTTCGGGTGTGGGAAGCTCCGTTCCTTCAGCGGGGAACCAGGCCTTGACCACCACCTGGAACATGTAGATAGCCGTCAGCAGCGCGGAGATGAGGATGGCGACAAAGCCCAGATACGAGGCCACGCTGCCCTCGCCCACGGCGGCAAGGCCGATGTACCACTTGCTGACGAAGCCGTTGAAGGGCGGGATGCCCGTCAGGGCGCAGGCCGCTGCGGTGAAGCAGGCAAAGGTCAGGGGCATCCGCTTGCCCAGACCCTCCAGCTCGCTGACATACTCCCGGTGGGCGTAATGCAGCACGCTGCCCGCGCAGAAGAAGGCCATGATCTTCACCACCGAGTGGACGATTAGGTGCAGGAACGCGGCCAGTTCGCCCGCCGGGGTCATGACGGCGGCGGCAAACAGGATGTAGCTGAGGTTGGACACGGTGGAGTAGGCCAGCCGCCGCTTGAAATGCCGCTGCTTCAGCGCCATGGCGGAGCCGAACACCAGCGTGATCATGGCCAGCGTCATGACGGTGTACTGTCCCCAGGTGCCGGAGAGGATCTCGGTGCCGAAGGCGAAGTACACCAGACGGATGCAGGCGAAGGCACCCGCCTTGACCACCGCCACCGCGTGCAGCAGCGCCGTTACCGGCGTGGGGGCCACGGCGGCGCTGATGAGCCAGCTGTGCATGGGCCAGATGGCGGCCTTGACGCCGCAGCCCACGAAGGCCAGCACGAACACGCTCAGCAGCAGATCCATATTGCCGGTATAGCCCGCCAGATGGCCGCCGGGGACGAACTCCTGGGCGTCGTTGACGATCAGGAACACCATGCCGATAAAGGCCAGCGCCGCGCCCGCAATGGAGTAGGCGGCGTATTTCACGCCCGCGTGGATGGCCTGCTTGGTCATAGCGTGCATCACCAGCGGGATGGTGGCCAGGGTCAGCAGCTCATAGAACAGGTACATGGTCATCATGTTGGCGGCGAAGGCGATGCCCAGCGTCACGCCGAAGGATGCCGTGAAAAAGGCCCAGAACATGGGCTTGTGGCCCTCATGCTTCATGTAGTCCCAGGCGTATACCATGGTAAAGGGCCACAGCGAGGCGGACAGTCCCGCGAACAGCTTGGCCGCGCCGTCCATGCGCAGGGTGAAGTGCAGGGAATCGGTGAACCGCAGGAAGGTGAAGCTGGAGCCGTCACATTGCAGAATAGCCAGCCACGCCAGAATGGTGGTGGCGCCGATGATGACACCGTACAGGGCGCAGCGCCCGCGGTCGGTGCGGAAGGGGATGAAGTAGGCCGCCAGACCCGCCGCGATGGGCAGGAACACCGGCAGACAAAGCAAAATTCCGTTCATGTCAGCACCTCCCTTACGCGATGGCCCCGGCGATGGACTGCATCACCGAGAGTACGCCGTTGGGGAACAGACCCATCAGTCCGCAGATGGCCGCGAAGATCACCAGCGGCACCACGATGCCCGCAGGCTCGCGGATGGGGGACAGGTCCAGTCCCTCGGTATCATGGCCGGGGAAGAAGGCGGAGATCACCGGCGGGAACAGGTATCCGGCGGTGAACAGCGCCGACAAAATCAGCGTCACCGGCACCAGATAGCCCAGCGCGCCGGGCAGCGCGTCCAGCGCCGCCGTGGCCAGATACCACTTGCTGTGGAAGCCGCCGAAGGGGGGGATACCCACCAGCGACAGGGATACCAGCGCGAAGCAGATGAAGGTCACCGGCATCCGGCGGCCAAGGCCCCGCAGTTCGTCCACGCGGGTCTTGTGGGCCAGCAGGATGATGGAACCGGCGCACTGGAAGATGGCGATCTTGGCCGCCGCGTGGAAGAAGAGCTGCAGCATGGAGCCGGTAAACCCGTCGGGGGACAGGATGAACAGGCCCAGCAGCACATAGGAGATCTGGGAGATACTGGAATAGGCCAGCCGCTTTTTCAGCTCCTTTTCCAGGCATCCCATGAAGGAGCCCATGAAAATGGAGATCAGCACCAGAATCAGGCACACCGTCTGCACCCAGGTCCCCCGCAGGAGACCGGCCCCGGCGGTGAAGAAGATGGTGCGCAGCACGGCGATGACGCCCGCCTTGGCGATCAGGCCGCTGAGGAGCGCCGAAGCCGGAGCAGGAGCCGCCGGGTGGGCGCTGGGCAGCCAGTTGTGCAGGGGGAACAATCCCGCCTTGGCGCCGAAGCCCAGGATCATGCAGAACACCGCCGAGAGCGTCAACGGCGTGGCCTCGGTCATGGTGCCGCCCGCCGTAAAGGACAGGCTCTCACAGTGGAAGTACAGCACCACCACGCCGAACAGCGCCACGAACGCGCCGCCCACCGAGTAGAACAGGTACTTGTACGCACCGATGATGGCCTTTTTCTTCAGCTCGTGCAGCACCAGCGGCGCGCTGCACAGGGTCGTCAGCTCATAGAACAGGTACAGCGTCACCATGTCCGCCGCCAGCGCGGTACCCAGCAGCACCGCCTCGGTGGTGAACAGGAACACATAGAACCGGGGCTCGCCGCCGCTGTGGGGCATGTACACGGCGGCGTAGGGGATGGTCAGCAGCCAGCACACCGCCGTCACCACGGCGAACACCGCCGCCACGCCGTCCATCTTCAGCGAGAAGGTCAGCGACTCGCTGAGATACACCACCTGGGTGGCCCAGTCGCGGCCGGACACGGCGGCGTAGATCACCAGCGCCGGCAGCACGGCCTGGGCCGCCGCCAGCACCGGGGTCAGCCGCCGTGCGTTCTCCTCCTTGCAGAAGGCGCAGACGATCCCCAGCAGGAAGGGCAGCAGAAGGATCAGATACAGCATATGATACATTCCACTCCTTTCCTTAATACTGGCAGAACAGGGCGAAGCCCTGCTGCAGCAGCGCCGTCAGCGGCGCGGAATGGATACCGATGACAAGGCCGATGGCCAGCAGCACCACGGCGGGGATGGCCTTGTACCACGCCTGCTTCTGCACGGTATAGGCGCAGCCGTCCCTCTGGGGCAGCCACAGCACCATGGCCGTGTACAGGAAGTACAGCACGTTCAGCAGCGTGGAGATGGCCAGCGCCAGCAGCACGGGCCACTTCTGCCACGTCAGGGAGAAGGCCGCCTGGGCGAACTGCAGCTTGGGGATAAAGCCGATGAACAGCGGCACGCCCACCATGCTGAGAGCGCCCGCGGTAAACAGCACGCCCGCCGTCACGTTGCGGTGGCCCGCGCCCTGCAGACTCTGGAAGTCCTTATGGCCGCCGGAAACATCCCGCAGGCCGGACACCGACAGAAACAGCATAGGCTTGGTCAGCGCGTGGGAGAAGATGTGCAGGAACGCCGCCAGCAGCGCCGCCTGCGTCCCCATGCCCAGCCCCATGTAGATGTAGCCGATCTGGGCGGCGGAGGAATAGGCCACCATGGTGGTCAGCCGCTTGGCGCGGATGGCGGACACGGAGCCCACGATCATACCGGCGATGCCGAAGAGCAGCAGCACCGACTGAATGCCGCTGGCGGCAAAGACCTCAATGCCCACGGCCCGGTAGATGATCTTGATCAGCAGCAGGATATACGCCTTGGACACCACGCCGGACAGGATACCGGAGGAGGCGGGGGTGGCCCGTCCATAGGTATCCGGCATCCAAAAGTGGAAGGGGAACAGACCGGACTTGATGGCAAGACCCGCCGTCATCAACCCGATGGCCACCGTCATGGAGAAGCGGTAGGTGCCGTCAGCCCACAGCGCGGCGATGGTCTCGTGGAGCTGGGGGAACAGCAGATGACCGGTGATGGAGTAGGTGTAGATCACGCCGATCAGGAACAGACCGGAGCCCACCAGCGCGAACACCATATACCGGGCCGATGCGATGAGGGAGCGGCCGTTATCCCGGGCCGACAGCAGCGCGCAGGAGGCGATGGTGCAGATCTCGATGAACACATAGCCGGTGAAGATATCGTTGGTGTAGGACAGGGCCAGCAGGGACACCAGCGTCAGATCCACCATGCTCCAATAGAGATGGCGGCGCTTGTCGGCGATGTCCTTGAGAATGTGATCCATACCGCCCAGCACGCTCAGCAGCATCACCACCGAGAACAGCAGCGCCATCAGCGGCTCGATCACGCCCGCGGCGATCTCGTTGCCCCAGGGTGCGGGGAAGTGACCCATCATGTAGGAATAGCTGGTGTTGTTGCTGGCGCAGAACCACAGCACGCAGCTCTGCAGCACGATGGACACGCACAGCAATCCGATGGTCAGCCTGCGGCCCCACCTGTCGCCCGCCACAAAGGTGGTGACGGCGCACAGCAGGCACAGGATGATGGTAAAGAAGGGGAAGTTTTGTATGATGCTCATACGCGGCCTCCCTTCCGCCGGTCGGACATCATCACATACAGGGCGTCCATATCCAGCGTGTGGTACTTCTTATAGATGCGGATGGTCAGGCTCAGCATCAGCGCCGACACGCTGACCGACACCACGATGCCCGTCAGCACCAGTCCGGCGGGGATGGGGTTGATGTAGTTGGCCATATCGGTGACGCCGTCACTGACGATGGGGACGGTGCGCCCGGTGATATAGCCCCGGTCGGCCAGCAGCAGGAAGGTGCCGCTGTCCATGATGTCCAGGCCGATGACCTTTTTCAGCAGGTTCTTGTCAAACAGCAGCATGCACATGCCGATGGCGAACAAAATCACCGCCACGCATGCCTCGTAATTTTCCGACAGGTGGGTAAACATGTTGTTCATTACAGCTCCCCCCTTTGGAAATACATGTAAAAGCTATACATGGTGCAGCACACCACGAAGCCCACCGCCACGTTCAGCGGCAAAATCAGACCGGCGGACAGGATGCGGCCCGGCACACCGGGAGAGATGATGGAGTGCAGGTGGTTGGCGCCGGTGAAGAAGGAGTAGGTCTTGGAGCAGGCGTAGAAGCCCAGGGCGCACAGCACGATGATCTTCAGCACCTTGGCGGGGATGGCCTTCGAGGCACGCTCGCCGCCCCACACCAGACCGTAGATGATCAGGGCCGAGGCCATGATGGCGCCGCCGGAGAAGCCGCCGCCGGGGGACAGATGACCGTTCAGCAGGATGTACACGCCGAACACCAGAATGATGGGGATCACGAATTTGCACACCGTGCGGATGATGGGATCCTGATAGTAGTCCAGCACCTCATAGTCCAGCTTGCGGACGCGGCGCTTGCCGGAGGCGTTCATCAGCATGGTGACGGCGCACATGGCCGTAAACAGCACGAAGGACTCGCCCAGGGTATCGAAGGCACGGTAGTCCAGGATCATGCCCGCCACGGTGTTCACCGCGCCGGTCTCCTCGGTGCCCTTTTCCACATACCGCTCCGCCACCTCGTTGACGGTGGGGGCGTCGTCGCTGCCATAGGCGGGCAGATTGGCCACCGTCAGCAGCATGAAGGCGGCAAACACGATGCACGCCACGATAGCCAGCACCGTATAGGCGATCTGGCCCCGCTCCAGGGACTCCCGGGCGGCCGCCGGGTCATAGTGGGGCTCATAGGGGACGCCGGGCTCCTTCTTGGGGGCCTTTTCCTGCTCCAGCATGGCCGACCAGTCCACCTGGCCGTCCAGCCAGCGGCGGAGGAAGTTTTTCTCACTCATGGATCTCCTCCTCTCCCCGCTCCTCGTGAAGGGCGGCGTGCTGGCGGATGGTCTCCTCCTCATGCTTGCGGTGCTCCTCATCCTGGTCGATGAGGTTCAACCGCCGCAGCGTCAAAAACAGCAGCAGGCTGGTGATGCCCGCGCCCACCGCCGCCTCGGTGATGGCCAGGTCGGGGGACTCCAGCATGATCCAGATCACCGACATGATGACGGAATAGGCCATGTAGATGATCACGGCCTGCATGGGCTTTTTGGTCAGGGCGGTGGCGGCGGCGCACACGATCAGCCCCACCAGCAGTACAAGACGGAAGAACGTCATCATTTGGCGGCCACCTCCTCTTTCTCTTCCGATTCCTCGGTGTGATACTCCGCGTCGCTCAGATCCAGGTGCTCGCCCAGATTCTCGTCGGCGCGGTATTCAAACATACTGAGCATATGGCTGCTCAGGGGCGAGGTCATCCACTGCAAAGCCAGCACCAGGATCAGCTTCCACATCACGGCGTGGAAGCCCACGGCGATCAGGATGCCGACGGTGAACAGCAGCAGGCTCAGGGTGTCGCCCAGCGCGGCGGCGTGGATGCGCTGCAGGGCGAAGTCAAAGCGGAACAATCCGATGATGGACACCACCATGATGAACAGTCCCGCCAGCATAAACGCGGCGCACAGGCCGAAACGGATCCATTCACCGATCATGTCGTTCCTTCTCCTTTCGCCTGTGGTCGTACAGGTTGATGTAAATGCGGCACAGCATCATCACGGCGATGAAGGACATGACCACATAGATCACGGCGATGTCCGCCAGATAATCCTCGCCCAGGATATAGGTCAGGGCGCAGATGACGATGACCACCAGCGTGCCCACCAGGTTGATGCCGATGATGCGGTCCACCGTCAGCCGGGCCTTCAGAATATAGATCAGCACCGCGATGACGCACAGGGCCAGCGCCGCCAGCACGCCCCAGAACAGATAGCTATAGCATTGTTGGATCAGTTCCATTCTTCGCCCTCCATTTTCCGCAGCATCTTCGTCAGGCTCCAGTCGGGGATGCTGTCGGCGTTGGACTTGTCCAGACACAGCACCAGAAAATCGTCGCCGCTCTGCTCGATGGTAACGGTACCCGGCGTCAGGGTGATGGAATTGCTCAGGATGACCCGGGAAATATTCTTCTCAAAGGGGATATTCATCCGCACGATGGCGGGATGATACTTGTGGGGCGGCACCAGGATGATCTTGATCACCGCCAGATTGGCCTTGATGATCTCCCAGATCAGCACCGCGACGTACACCACATAGCCGCCCAGCCGCTTCAAGAGCCGCTTTTCGTGGCTGGGATGATACCCCAGGGCGTACACGCAGAAGGCGTATACCGCACCGGCGATCACCACGCCGAACAGGCAGATCTCCACGGTGACGCGCCCGTTCAGCAGCACCCACAGGACAAACAGAAACACACACATGATCATTGCTTTTTCTCTCCACTCCAATCCTTACAAATAACCGCCAAATGCATGCGTCTGTACGGCGACAGGGATGTATCCGGCGGTGGCTTGACTTCTTTATAGCGTGAACCAGGGAGGTTTTAACCAATTGTTAATTTTAACACAGAGTGCTGTACATTGCAACAAAAAACCACCGATTTCGACCGGGTTCTTCTTGGAAAAAAGTGACATACATCTGCCGTTTTCCGCAAGCTTTTTCGTGCCTGTCCGTAAATCAACGACAAGATGACCAGATTTGTTCTGCAATGGAAGAAAATGGCAGAACAACCGCGAAGAATTGTGACAAATGCAACAGACGAAATTGCCGAGGCAGGGTATACTACCGTCAGAATCCAACGAGGAGGTCATGTCCATGATCCGCAAGATCATCCATATCGACGAGGAAAAGTGCGACGGCTGCGGGGCCTGCGTCAACGCCTGCCACGAGGGGGCCATCGGCCTGGTGAACGGCAAGGCGAAGCTGATGCACGAGCATTACTGCGACGGTCTGGGCGACTGCCTGCCCGCCTGCCATACCAACGCCATCACCTTTGAGGAGCGGGAAGCCCCCGCCTATGACGAGGCTGCCGTCCTGGCGGCCAAGGCCGCCAAGGAGCGCCCCGCCCACACCGGCTGCCCCGGCGCCGCCATGCGGCAGATGCAGCATAAAGCGGCTCCGGCGCCCGCCTCCGGAGAGCCGGAGGGCCAGCTCACCAACTGGCCGGTGCAGATCAAGCTGGCCCCCACTCAGGCCCCGTACTTTGACGGCGCGGCCCTGCTGGTGGCGGCGGACTGCTCCGCCTTCACCTACGGCGGCTTCCACAGCCGCCTGCTGGCAGGGAAGGTCTGCCTCATCGGCTGCCCCAAGCTGGATGGCGTGGACTATACGGAGAAGCTGACGGAGATCATCTCCCGCAACGACATCCGCTCCCTGACCATCGTGCGGATGGAGGTGCCCTGCTGCGGCGGGCTGGAGTTCGCCGCCAAGACGGCGCTGCAGAACAGCGGAAAATTTATCCCCTGGCAGGTGATCACCGTCAACATCGACGGTTCCCTGCGGGAAAACTGAGAAAAAGAAGCGCAAAAACGGCGCAGGCGAAGGGCGGGGCGCAAAGCGTACCAATAACCGCCTTTTATGTACCGATAAAGGGCCTTAATGTACCAATAACCATACGAAAAAATGCACCCGATACGGGTGCATTTTTTCGCGCAGATATAGGGCAGATAACGGGGAACACGGCTTTTTGCCATCCCGTCCCTTGACAGCGCTTTGTCATTGTGCTACAATGTTCGAGAAGTAAGAAAAGTTATACTTTTGAAACGGAGTGATACCATGAAAAGCACAAGACGGGACGACCGGCACTATATGAGCTCGGTGCGGGTGGGGCCCAAGGGCCAGATTGTGATCCCCAAGGAGGCCCGCGAGATGTTCGGCATCGAGCCGGGGGATATGCTGGTGCTGCTGGCGGACAAGAAGCGGGGCATCGCCCTGCAGACGCCGGAGAAGCTGCACCCCATGCTGAAGCAGGTCTTTGACGGCATACCGGAGGACGGGGAGGTCGAGGAATGAACGCATTGGAAGTAAGGGGCCTTTCCAAGACCTACCCCGCCTTTACGCTGAAGGATGTGTCCTTCGACGTGCCCCAGGGCGCGGTGGTGGGCTTCATCGGCCGCAACGGCGCGGGCAAATCCACCACGCTGAAATCCATCCTGGGGCTGGTGCATCCCGACGGCGGCGACGTCCGCTTCTTCGGTCAGGACGTGCGGCAGCATGAGCGGGAATTCAAGGAGCAGATCGGCGTGGTGCTGGGCGGCATCGACTTCTATCCCAAGAAGAAGGTCAAGACCATCACCGACGTGACCCGGCGGTTTTACCGCAACTGGGACGAGACGAAGTACCGGCACTATCTGGAGCTGTTCCGCATTGACGAGAGCAAGCGGGTGGATCAGCTGTCCAGCGGCATGAAGGTGAAGTACCTGCTGGCGCTGGCGCTGAGCCACAACGCCAAGCTGCTGATCCTGGACGAACCCACCAGCGGCCTGGACCCGGTGTCCCGTGACGAGCTGGTGGCGCTGTTCCGGGCCATCGTGGCGGACGGCCAGCGGAGCATCCTGTTCTCCACCCACATTACATCGGATCTGGAGAAGTGCGCCAGCCATATCACCTTTATCAAGGATGGCGAAATTTTCCACAGCTCCACCGTGGCGGAGTTCATGGCGGCCTACGCCGACCGGGGCGCCACACTGGAGGACATCATCGTTTCCGTGGAGAGGAGGGAGCTGGATGACAGCGCTATTATATAAGCAGCTGCGGCTGGTGTGCCATCCCATGACGCCGGTGTTCTGCCTGTTCGGCATCATGGTGCTGATCCCCAACTATCCCTATACCATCATCTTTTTCTATGTGATGCTGGGGCTTTTTTTCACGTTCCTGAACATCCGGGAGCAGAAGGACATCTACTATTCCGCCATATTGCCGGTGCCCAAGCGGGACACGGTGAAAGCGGGCTGCGTGCTGGTGACGCTGGTGGAGCTGCTGTCGCTGGCGGTGCTGGCGCCCTGCGCGCTGCTGGCGGTGCGTTTGCAGCCGGGGAAGGACAATCTGGTGGGTATGGATCCCAATCTGGCGCTGTTCGCGGCGGGCTTCCTGATGTACGCGGTGTTCAACGCGGTGTTCCTGACCGACTTCTACCGCAGCGGCTATAAGGTGGGCGTGGCCTTCGTCAAGGCGCTGATCCCCGTGACGCTGCTGATGATCGTGTGCGAGGCGCTGCCCCATTTTCCGGGGCTGGTTTGGCTGGACGATCTGGACGGCGCCACCCAGCTGCGGCTGCTGCCGGCGCTGATCGTCAGCGCCGTGATATACGGGTTGGGCATGCTGCTGACCTTCCGGAAAGCGGCAAAGCTGTATGAAAAAGTGGATCTATAAGAAAAAAGACGGCGTTAGCCGTCTTTTTTCGTGGGTGGGTGATGAACGCAATGGATACGGTGAACGGTTTGTAGGGGCGGCCCTTGCGGCCGCCCGATGTGCGGTAATATGGCTGCGTGCGGGCGCCCGCAAGGGTCGCCCCTACGGGTGGTTTATCGAATCTTGTCCGTTTATCGTGCGGGCCGTCGAGGACGCCGGCCCCTACGGAGGGTTAATGCACCTGTTGCGTTTACCGTGCGGCGGGGTGTGGTCACCCCGCCCTACGGTACGGTATGGGGAAACATTCGTAGGGCGGCATGACCACATGCCGCCGTGGGATACCGCGCTGTGTCTACAGCAATCGCTGCATATCCTCCGGTATTGGTGCGGTGATGTGCAGCAGATCCTTCGTCAGGGGATGGCGCAGCCACAGCTCGTAGCTGTGGAGGGCCGGACGAGTGATAAGGGCCTTGTCCTCCGCGCCGTAGAGCCAGTCTCCGGTGAGGGGATGGCCTATAGCCGCCATGTGGAGCCGCAGCTGGTGGGTGCGGCCGGTGATGGGCCGCAGCCGCAGCAGGGTACGGCCATGGGATACGGACAAAACCTCATATTCCGTGCGGGAGGGCAGGCCATCCGGATCGATGCTGCGCTTGAGCAGCGACCCCGGCTGGCGGCTGATGGGCAGGTCGATGGTGCCCCGCGTGGGCTGGGGCACGCCGTCGCAGATGCCGCGATACTCCCGGCGGAAGTCATCGGTGTGGAGGATGGACATGCACCGCTGGTGCATATAGCCGTTCTTGGCCACGACCATCACACCGGTGACGCCCCGATCCAGCCGGTTCACCGGATGGAAGGTGTCGCAGCCCAGATAGTGGGCCACCGCCCCCGCCACGGTGACGGTCTCCTCCGTCAGCGCCGCCGAGTGGACGGTGAGCCCGGCAGGCTTATTCAGGATCAGCAGATCCTCGTCCTCGCACAGGATGTCCAGGGGATAGTCCACGGGGACGACGGGGGTCTCCGCGGGCGGGTCGGACACGTCCACTGTCAGCACGTCACCCTCATGGGCCACGGCACGGACGGTGACGGGGCGGCCGTTCAGCAGGATGGCGTTCTCCCGCCATTTGAGGGACTTCAGCAGGGAGGAGGACAGGCCCAGCTCCTGCCGCAGCAGGTGCCTGACCGTCTGGCCGGACAGCGCCGGGGTGATGGGCAGCGACAGGATACGCATGGGCATGGCCTCCTTTTTTCGGAAAATTTGTGGAAATATAGTATAGCACATCGGGACAAAATATGATAGACTATATCGACATGATCAGAACAGCCTCTGAAAAACGGAGAAAGGACAACAAAATTATGGCTTCTAAGGTGTATTTTGCCGATCTGCGTGCCGATTATCATGAGAATTTGCAGCAAAAGCTGACGCGGCTGCTGAAGACGGCGGGGATGGGCGAGATCGATTTCGATGAAAAGTTTGTGGCCATCAAGCTGCACTTCGGCGAGCCGGGCAACCTGGCCTATCTGCGGCCCAACTGGGCCAAGACCGTGGCGGACTTTGTGAAGGAGCGGGGCGGCAAGCCCTTCCTGACCGACTGCAACACCCTGTATGTGGGCGGACGGAAGAACGCCCTGGATCACATGGACAGCGCCATGGTCAACGGCTTTAACTACATGACCACCGGGTGCCAGATCATCATTGCCGACGGCCTCAAGGGCAACGACGAGGTGGAGGTGCCTGTTGTGGGCGGCGAATATGTGAAGAACGCCAAGATCGGCCGGGCCGTTATGGACGCGGACGTGTTCATCTCCCTGACCCACTTCAAGGGCCACGAGACGGCGGGCTACGGCGGCTGCCTGAAGAACATCGGCATGGGCTGCGGCAGCCGCGCCGGTAAGATGGAGCAGCACAACGCCGGTAAGCCCCATGTGAATCAGGAGCTGTGCGTGGGCTGCGGCCAGTGCCGCAAGATCTGCGCTCACGGTGCGCCGATGATTACCGACCGGAAGGCGGCCATCGACCACGACAAGTGCGTGGGCTGCGGCCGCTGCATCGCCGTGTGTCCCAAGAACGCGGTGCAGATCAACTGGGATGAATCCACCAGCAACCTGAACCGCAAGATCGCCGAGTACACCAAGGCGGTGGTGGACGGCCGTCCCTGCTTCCACATCTCGCCGGTGATCGACGTGTCCCCCAACTGCGACTGCCACAGCGAGAACGACATGGCCATCGTGCCCAATGTGGGCATGTTCGCCTCCTTCGATCCCGTGGCGCTGGACATGGCCTGCATCGACGCGGTGAACGCCCAGGCACCCCTGCGGGGCAGCGCCGCCGACTGTCCGGAGGATCATCAGCACGCCCATGACCACTTCCAGCGCATCCATCCCGACACCGACTGGCGCAGTTGCCTGGAGCACGGCGAGAAGCTGGGTCTGGGCACAAGGAAGTATGAGTTGGTGAAAATTTGAGTAAAAAAGCCGGTGCAGCGCACCGGCTTTTTATATAAAGCTTCGCAGAATTCGCGCCGCGCACGGCGCGAAAAAATAAAATCATTTTTCCGGCGGCGTGTCCCCCAAGGGGACTTCCGTTGGGCGTACGTCGGAAAAAGTCTTCTCGGTCAGCAAGTGTGCCCAACGGGCGCGCGCAGTCGGCTGCATTTTATTTGGCAGAAAAATCGTAAGATTTTTCGCCAATTTTACTCGTGGGGCTTCGTCTCCTGATAGAACATGTTCCAGTCCACCTGGTAGGTGTGGAGCGTCTCCGGGGTGTGGCACACCATCCGCAGGGTCATGCCTTCGTGGGCGCGGTCGAAGGCCACCAGCTCCCGCAGGGCGATGTGGGCCGCCTGGGGCAGGGGATAGCCGTAGACCCCGGTGGAGATGGAGGGGAAGTCCACGCTGCGGCAGCCATGCGCCCACGCCAGGGCCAGACAGGCGCGGTAGCAGGAGCTCAGCAGCGCCGCCTCGTTATGGCCGCCGCCCCGCCAGATGGGGCCGGGGGTGTGAATCACATAGCGGCAGGGCAGGCGATAGGCGGCGGTGAGCTTGGCCTGTCCCGTCTCGCAGCCGCCCAGCGTCCGGCACTCCGCCAGAAGCTCCGGCCCGGCGGCGCGGTGAATGGCGCCATCTACGCCGCTGCCGCCCAGCAGCGAGCAGTTGGCGGCGTTGACGATGGCGTCCACGCGGGAAAGAGTAATATCCCCTAAAACAACAGAAACAGACATAAAATACACCTCGATTTAACAAAAACGTAACGTAAGTATGAACAAAAGTTGAATTTTAGACATATGGAGCGGAGTGTCTATTTACAGAAAACGGGAACCGTGCTATAATTTTTTCCAGGAAGATGAACTCAGGAAAGGAGCAGCAGCATGGTAAGAAAATATGTGCCCGTCTACGAGGGGAACCTGCGCAAGCACACGCTGTCGGTGCCCCGGTGCATCAGCGAGTGCAGCGGCATCCGGGTGTTCGGCCGCCGCATCAAGTCGCTGGTGTTCTCCACGGATGTGGCCATCATCAAGAACATCAACGCCGACGCGGTGATCGCCGTGTATCCCTTTACGCCCCAGCCCAGCATCACCCAGGCCATCATCGGCATCTCTGAGGTGCCGGTGTTCTGCGGCGTGGGCGGCGGACTGACCAACGGTGTCCGCAGCGCCAGCATGGCGGCCTATGTGGAGCATCAGGGCGCTTACGGCGTGGTGTGCAACAGCAAGATCGGTGTGGACACCATCCGCGCTATCAAGGAGGCGGTGGAGATCCCGGTGGTGTATACGGTGATCTCGGAGAAAATGGACATCGAGCCGTATCTGGCGGCGGGCGTGGACTTCGTGAATGTGTCCGGCGCGGCCAGAACGCCGGAGATCGTGGCGGCCCTGCGGACGAAATACCCGGAGCTGCCCATTATCGCCACCGGCGGGCCGACGGACGAGAGTATTACCGCCACCATTCGGGCGGGGGCCAACGCCATCACCTATACGCCGCCCAGCAGTGCGGAGTTGTTTGCCAAGACCATGGCCAACAACCGCAGCGAGCTGGAATGAGCATATACATAACATACCGCAGGGTTGACCGTGTGTCAACCCTGCGGTTTTTGCGTGAGTAGGGGCGACCCTTGCGGTCGCCCGCACGATTGATGTGTTGATGTGATGCGGGCGGCCGCAAGGGCCGCTCCTACGAATGTTTACCGTGCCGCTTATATCTCCAGATATGCCCTGCACTTGCGGTTGGCGTCCTCCGCCACGCGGTCCTCGTCCACCGTGGCCAGGTGGCCCTGGCGGACGGTGACGCGGCCCTGCACCACCGTATAGTCCACCGGGCCGCGGACGCCCACCGTGCCCAGTACGGACTTGGCGTCGAAGCAGGAGCCCACCAGCTCCAGGCGGCGGCTGTCGATGAGGAACAGGTCGGCGCACTTGCCCACCGCCAGCTGGCCGATGTCGTCACGGCCCAGCAGGCGGGCGCTGCCCCGGGTGGCCATCTTCAGGATGTCGTAGCCGCTGGGTGCGGCCTTGCTGGAGTTGAGGCGGTGCAGGAGGAAGGCCACCCGCAGCTCCTCCATAAGGCTGGAGCCGTCGTTGCTGGCGCTGCCGTCCACCGCCAGGCCCACCGGTACGCCCAGCTTCAGCATCTCCGGGATGCGGGCGATGCCGCTGGAGAGCTTCATGTTGCTGATGGGGCAGTGGGCCACGCCGGTGCCGGTGTCCGCCAGCAGGCGCAGCTCCTGGTCATTGAAGTGGATGCCGTGGGCGAACCACACGTCGTCGCCGATCCAGCCCAGCCGCTCCATGTAGGCCAGGGGCCGGACGCCCTCACGCTCCAGCATGAAGTTCTCCTCGTCCGTGGTCTCGCACAGGTGGGTGTGGAGCCGGACGTGGTACTGCCGGGCCAGAATGGCGCTCTGCCGCAGCAGCTCCGCCGACACGGAGAAGGGGGAGCAGGGGGCAAGCGCCACGCGGTGCATGGAGCCGTAGGAGGGATCGTGGTACTTCTCGATGCAGCGGACGGAGTCGGCCATGATCTCGTCCACCGTCTGCACCACGCTGTCCGGCGGCAGGCCGCCGTCCTTGACGCTGAGATCCATGCTGCCCCGGCTCAGGTACATGCGGATGCCCAGCTCCTGGGCCGCCGCCAGCTGGGCGCCCAGCAGGTCGCCTGCTCCGGCGGGGAACACATAGTGGTGGTCGAAGCAGGTGGTGCAGCCGTGCTTCATCAGCTCGCCCATACCGGTAAGGCTGGACAGGCGGATCACGTCTTCGTCCAGGTTCTTCCAGATCTCGTACAGGGTCTTGAGCCAGTCGAACAGCTCCATATTCTGCACCTGGGGCAGATTGCGGGAGAACACCTGGTACAGGTGGTGGTGGGTGTTCACCAGACCGGGATAGCACAGCATGTGGCTGGCGTCGATGGTCTCGTCGGCGGTGACGGCCAAATTTTCGCCGATGGCTTGGATGAAGCCGTCCTTGCAGTAGAGGTCCACGTTTTGCAGCAGGCGGTCACCGTCGTCGCAGGTGACCAGCTGGGCGATGTTTTTCAGCAGCAGAGTAGCCATATCGTATGCTCCTTCATCAGAAAAATGGGTAGGAAAAAAGAGCAGGCCGCAAGCGGCCTACTCTTTTTATATTGGGGTCAGCGTTCCTCGCGGAAGTAGGAGAGACCGAGGGACGCAGGGGGCTGATCCTCCCGCTTCTTACGCAGGGAGACGACGATCAGCACGATCAGGGTGATGACGTAGGGCAGCATCTTGTACAGCTCCTTGATCGCCATCTGGCCGCCGGGGGTGGGCAGATAGATGTTGATGATGTACAGGCCACCGAACAGGATGGAGGCCAGGATGCTGACATTGGGACGCCAGATGGTGAAGATGACCAGGGCGATAGCCAGCCAGCCGCGGTCACCGAAGGCGTTGTTGGACCACACGCCGTTGGCGTAGTCCATGACGTAGTACAGACCGCCCAGACCCGCGATCATGGAGCCGATGCAGGTGGCCAGATACTTATACTTGGTGACGTTGATGCCGGCGGCGTCGGCGGTGGAGGCACTCTCGCCCACGGCGCGCAGGTGCAGGCCGGGACGGGTGTGGTTCAGGAAATAGGACGCGCCCAGGGCAATAATGATGGCCACATAGGCCAGGAAGCCGTAGGACAGGAACAGCTGACCAAACCAGCCGGTGCTTTCCGCGCCGGGCAGGGTGGTCTTGAAGAACAGGCTGGTGTTGGACAGGGCAATGGAGGGGACCTCGCTGCCGGTCAGCTTGATGAGGGAGCCGCCGAAGAAGTTGCCCACGCCCACGCCGAAGGTGGTCATGGCCAGACCGGTAACGTTCTGGTTGGCCCGCAGGGTAACGGTCAGGAAGCAGTACAGCAAGCCCATCAGCAGAGAGCCCAGCAGGGAGCACAGGATGGGGATCATGATGGCCAGGAAGCCGTTCATGGTGCCGCCCTTGGTGGCCTGCTCATAGAAGAACGCGCCGATGACGCCGCTGATACCGCCCACATACATGATGCCGGGGATACCGAGGTTCAGGTTACCGGATTTCTCGGTCAGAATTTCACCGGTGCTGCCGAACAGCAGGGGGATACCCTGCATGACCGCACGGGGGAAGAAGGATACAAAATCAAAACCCATCCGTCACGCCTCCTTTCTGCTGCTCTTGCGCAGAGTGACCTTATAGGTGATGAAGAACTCGGTAGCAATGATGAAGAACAGGATGATACCGGTCAGAATGTCGGCGAAGGATTGGTTCAGGCTGAAAGCCGTGGAAATCTCGCTGGCACCGCGCTCCATAGTCACCAGCAGCAGGGAGGCGGCGATCATGATAAGGGGATTGAACTTGGACATCCAGGACACCATGACGGCGGTGAAGCCGCGGCTGTCCACGATGGTGGTGGTCAGCGTATGGCTGATACCGGCGGTCAGGATATATCCCATCAGGCCGCAGACGGCACCGGAGAGCACCATGGTGCGGATGATGACCCGATCCACCTTGATGCCGGCATAGCTGGCGGTACGCTGGCTTTCGCCCACCACGGCGATCTCGTAGCCGTGCTTGCTGTAGTTAAGATAGATGTACATCAGACCGGTCAGAATGGCGACCACCAGGATCGGGAGGAGCTGCGTCTGCCCGCCGATACGGGGCAGCCAGCCTGCTTCGGTGGCCTGATTGATGATGCCGATCTTACCGGCACCCTTGGGCACCTCCCAGACAATGATGAAATAGGAGGCCAGCTGCATGGCAACGTAGTTCATCATCAGGGTGAACAGCGTTTCGTTGGTGTTCCACTTGGCCTTGAAGAAGGCGGGCAGGAAGCCCCACACGGCACCGGCCAGCAGAGCGGCCAGCAGGGACACAACGATCAGCGCCCCGTTGGGCAGCTTACCGCCCAGCAGGATCATGCAGGTGGTAGTGGCCAAGCAGCCGATCAGGGTCTGACCCTCGGCGCCGATGTTCCAGAAGCGCATCTTGAAGGCGGGGGTAACAGCCAGGGAGATGCCCAGCAGAACCGCTACGTTTTGCCAAGTGACCCAGTTTTTGCGGGGGGTGCCGAAAGCACCCTTGAGGATCGTGCCGTACACGCTGATGGGATTTTCTCCGGTCAGCAGGGTGGTGATCAGACCGCAGAACACCAGCGCCAGCAGCAGGATGCCGCCGCGGATCAGCAGGGCCTTGCCCAAGGGAAGCGTGTCACGCTTGGAAATATGAAAGAGAGATTGTTTACGCATTTTCCTTCGCGCCTCCTCCCACGCGGGTCATCAGAGCACCCACTTCAAGCTTGTTGGTCTTACGGGCGTCCACCACGCCGGACACCTGTCCGCCGCAGAGCACCACGATCCGGTCGCACAGCTCCAGCAGCACGTCCAGATCCTCGCCGACGTAAACGACGGCAACGCCCTTCATCTTCTGCTCGGTCAGCAGATTGTAAATGGTATAGGATGTATTGATATCCAGACCGCGGACAGCATAGGCGGTCATCAGCACGGAGGGCTGCTGGGCGATCTCACGGCCTACCAGCACCTTCTGCACGTTACCGCCGGACATACGGCGGACGGGGAAGCTGGTGCTGGGGGTGACGACCTCCAGCTCCTGCCAGATGCGCTGGGCCAGCGCCTCGGGATCCTTGCGGTTCAGGAACGCGCCCTTGCCCTTGCGCCAGGAGCGCAGCATCATGTTGCCGGTCATGCCCATGGAGCCCACCAGGCCCATGCCCAGACGGTCCTCGGGGACAAAGCTCATGGCGATGCCGGCCTTGCGGATGTCCATGGGATCCTTGCCGGCCAGCTCCTGGGGCTTGTCGCTCTCGGGCGGGAAGAAGGTGACGGAGCCGGAGGTGATGGGATACAGGCCCGCGATGGACTCCAGCAGCTCACGCTGGCCGGAGCCTGCCACGCCTGCCACACCCAGCACTTCGCCGGCGTTGATGGAGAAGCTGACGTTGTCCAGACGCTTGACGCCCAGCTCATCGAATACGGTCAGGCCCTCCAGCTTCAGACGGGGGGTGACGTTGATGGGATCGGGGCGATTGATGTTCAGGGTGACGCTGTGGCCCACCATCATATCGGTCAGGGACTGCTGGTCGGCGTCCTTGGTCATCACGTCGCCGATGTACTCGCCCTTGCGCAGTACGGCCACACGGTCGGATACGTCCAGCACCTCGTGGAGCTTGTGGGTGATGATGATCAGGGACTTGCCGTCGGCCTTCATGTTGCGCATGACGGTGAACAGCTTATCGGTCTCCTGGGGGGTCAGCACGGCGGTGGGCTCGTCCAGGATCAGGATGTCCGCGCCGCGGTACAGCACCTTCACGATCTCGACAGTCTGCTTCTGGGAGACGGACATGTCGTAGATCTTCATGTCGGGGTCGATGTCGAAGCCATACCGGTCGCAGATGTCCTGCACCTTTTTGCGGGCATTGTTCAGATCCAGCTTGCCCTCGAGGCCCAGAATGATGTTTTCGGTAGCGGTGAACAGATCGACCAGCTTGAAGTGCTGGTGGATCATGCCGATGCCCAGATCAAATGCATCCTTGGGAGACGCGATGGTGACGGGCTTATCGTGGATGTAGATTTGTCCCTCGTCAGGGAAGTAGATACCGGAGAGCATATTCATCAGAGTGGTCTTGCCGCTGCCGTTTTCACCCAGCAGAGACAGGATCTCACCCTCGCGCAGTTCCATGTTGATGGCGTTATTGGCCACCACGGAACCAAAGCGCTTGGTGATATTCTCCATTTTGATCGCGCATTTGTTTTCCAAGGCTGTCATCCTTTCTTTCGGCGCAGATGGCTGCAACACCTCGTAGCACGCCGGGGCTAAATTCCATACGCTTTATTCTAGCACAGAAAAGAAGTGTTGTAAATCAAAATTCGCAAAAAATTTGTCAGGTATACACAAAGAATGTAAGCTTATACAAGAAAGAAGAAAATCATTTGTGAGAATCGCCGAATGAGTTGCGGGAAAGGAAAAAACGGGGAATAAAAAGAAAAATGGATGGGCTGCAAAGCAGCCCATCCATTGAAATTTGTTCTAAAGCTTTGATTAGAACGCGGTGTCCAGACGGGTGATGCCGTCGATCTCCAGATCGAAGTAAGGAGCGGAACGGAACTCGGACTCGGAGAAGTAACCGTCGTGCACGACCTCGGTGTCGGGAGTGTAGTCAGCGTCAGTGTTGACGTCAGCCATGTAGGAGGTCAGAGCCTCACCCTTCACGGTGAAGGTGGAGCAGTCGAAGACATGGATCTCGCCGTTCTCCAGCTTGGCGGTGGCAGCCTCGATGGCCTCAGCAGTGCCAGCGGCAGCAACGTCGGTGTTCAGCTCGGTCAGAACCACGGAGCCGGTGGCCAGGGTGCCGGTCCAGTCAGCGTCGATAGCCTTGCCGTCGATGACGCACTGAATGGCATACTCATAGTAGGGAGCCCAGTTGATGCGGGAGGAGATGATGTAGGTGTTGGGAGCAGCTTCCTTGGTGGAGCCGTTGTAGGAGACGTTGGGGATACCAGCGTTCTCGCAGGCAGTAGGAGCGCCCAGAGAGTCGGCGTGCTGGCTGATCAGCTTGCAGCCGCCCTGGATCAGCTTCTCGGCGCCTTCCTTCTCCAGGGTCTCGTCATACCAGCTGCCGGTGAAGGTCACGTCCATGGTGACGGTGGGGCAGACGGACTTGGCGCCCAGATAGAAGGAGGTGTAACCGGAAACCACTTCGGCGTAGGTAAAGGCACCCACATAGCCCATCTTAGCCTCTTCGGCGGTGAACTCGCCAGCCTCGATCATCTCGTTCAGCTTCATACCGGCAGCGATACCGGCCAGATAGCGGCCCTCATAGATGGAAGCGAAAGCGTTGTGGTAGTTGTCCAGACCCTCGGTGTGAGCGCGGGTACCGGTGGAGTGGCAGAACTGGACCTCGGGGTTCGCCTTGGCGACTTCGATCATGTAAGGCTCATGGCCGAAGCTGTCGGCAAAGATGATGTTGCAGCCGGCATCAACCAGGTCAGCGGCGACTTCGGCGCACTGCTCGGTCTCACCAACGTTGGTCTTGATGAAGTAATCTTCATTCTCGACCAGGCTGAGGTTAGCGCAGGCTTCCTTGGCGGCGTCGATAAAGTTCTTATCATAGGTGGAGTTTTCATCGTGCAGGGTGATGAAACCGACCTTGACCTTAGCGCCTTCGGCATCGCTGCCGTCGTCAGTGTTGGGGGTGTCATTGCCGCCGCCGCAGGCCACCAGGCTCAGAGCCATGACCAGGGCGAGGATCAACGCAAGGAACTTCTTCATTCTTGTTTTCCTCCTTAAAATATTGACCCGGGGCTGAAGGTAGGGATAAAATTTGCCGCGGGCCTGAATAACGGATCAGATCCGACATTCACGGTAACGCATGAAATTGTTACAAAAGTATTATATAGGATGTCCGCGCAAATTTCAACTAAAATTCTGCGATCCTTATATATTTTTTGATGTTCCTGATATTAGAAATATCAATGAAGAAATCGCAGGAATAAGTGAAAACGGTTCCGGTAAGGGGTTACTGGTGTATGCGGGTACCGGTTTTGCCCTCGATACCTGCGGCGGCGCCGCAGGCGCTTTCGCTGCGCGAAAGGCCCGGATTGGAATAGGACGGTATCTCGGGCGGGAAGCGGAATCGCCTGTTCGGATGCTGCGGGCGCGGATTACTGGTGTACTCTTGTACCGGTTTTGCCCTCGATACCGTCTTTGGCCTTCTCCAGCAGGGTGATCAGGGCGGTGCGGCCGGGCTTGGACTCGGCGAACTTCACGGCGGCCTCTACCTTGGGCAGCATGGAGCCCTTGGCGAACTGGCCCTGGGCGATGTACTCCTTGGCCTCGGCGGGGGTCAGCTCGTCCAGACCCTTCTGGTCGGGCTTGTTGAAGTTGATGGCCACCTTCTCCACGGCAGTGAGGATGATCAGCATATCGGCGTCCAGCTGCTCGGCCAGCAGCTCGGAGGCGAAGTCCTTGTCGATGACGGCGGCCGCGCCCTTCAGGTGGTTATGCTCGGTACGGTAGACGGGGATGCCGCCGCCGCCGCAGCAGATGACGATGTTGCCGCTGTCGCTGAGGGCGCGGATGGCGCCCAGCTCCACGATCTGCTTGGGCTTGGGGGAGGCCACGTAGCGGCGCCAGCCGCGGCCCGCGTCCTCTTTGAACAGGAAGCCGGTCTTGGCGGCCATGACCTTGGCCTCTTCCTCGGACAGGAACTTGCCGATGGGCTTGCTGGGATCGTTGAAGGCGGGATCCTTGGGGTCCACCTCCACCTGGGTGACCATGGTGACCACAGGCTCGTCGATGCCGCGGTTCAGCATCTCTTCGCGCAGGGCGTTCTGCAGGTCATAGCCGATGTAGGCCTGGCTCATGGCGCCGCAGACGGACAGGGGGGTGCTGTCCTGGGTGGCATCCTCATGCATCAGGGCCAGCATGGCGTTGTTGATGATGCCCACCTGGGGGCCGTTGCCGTGGGCGACGATGACCTCGTGCCCCTCGGCGATCAGGTCGACGATGGCGCGGGCGGTGATCTGAACGGCGTCGGCCTGCTCATGCAGGGTGCTGCCCAGCGCGTTGCCGCCCAGGGCGATGACGATTTTCTTAGCCATAATGGGTAATTCTCCTTCTATTTCCTTTGTGATTCAGAGCTTGTTCCGAAAAAATACGACAGCGGCGGCGTTGCCGC
>ENA-ORSL01000590-ORSL01000590.1-human-gut-metagenome-genome-assembly--contig:-NODE-590-length-36930-cov-6.544488_pt1 | contig 36930 bp, 17 predicted proteins | sample MGYA00242190_ERZ509157 | MGnify/ENA primary metagenome ERZ509157 (study PRJEB26280, sample SAMEA2338664) | human gut metagenome | biome: human gut; feature: human-associated habitat; material: faeces... | reverse complement strand
TGGGCTCTCCCGAGGGGATTAGGGCTTTGCCCTAATGACCCACTCAGGGCGTTTCTCCCCTGAGACCCCCGAGCAAAGAGTGACCCTCTCTTTGCAATCTCCGCTTATGGGTTACACCCCTAAGAACCCTGTACGGTTATGAGCGGACAACAGAATATTTTATCAACAATCCGAATCAAAATTTAGGAATATGGCAACAAAGTCAAGCATACATATCAAGCCCTGCAGAGTTACATCAAGCGGGGCTCATAACCGGAGAACGGCCGAGTATATGCGCAATATCGGCGAGTCCAGAATCTACATTGTACCCGAACTGACTTCCAATAACGAGCAGTGGATAAACCCGAGCTTCGGCAGTCCTGACCTGCAGGCGCACTATGAAAACATCAAACGGATGGTCAAGGAAAAGACCGGACGAGCGATGCAGGAAAAGGAGCGTGAGCGCAAGGGAAAGAACGGGAAGATTATAAAAGTGGCTGGATGCTCGCCAATCCGTGAGGGAGTACTGCTCATCAGACCGGATACGACATTGGCAGACGTATGTAAATTCGGTGATGAGTGTCAAAGACGTTGGGGTATCACACCGCTGCAAATTTTTCTGCATAAGGACGAGGGGCACTGGCTTAGTGGACAACCAGAAGCCGGGGATAGGGAGAGTTTCCAAGTCGGTGAAAAGTGGTTCAAGCCGAATTACCATGCACATATCGTTTTCGACTGGATGAACCACGATACAGGTAAAAGCCGAAAGCTCAATGACGAGGATATGACGGAAATGCAGAGTTTGGCATCAGACATTCTCCTGATGGAGCGTGGGCAGTCAAAGGCTGTTACTAGCAAGGAGCATCTGGAGCGTAACGATTTCATCATTGAGAAGCAGAAAGCCGAACTGCAACGCATGGATGCTGCAAAACGTCACAAAGAAGAACAGATAGGTCTTGCTGAACAAGAACTCAGACAAGTAAAATCGGAAATACGCACAGATAAACTAAAAAGCGCAGCCACTGATGCCGCCACTGCCATAGCAAGCGGTGTTGGTTCTCTTTTCGGCAGTGGAAGGTTGAAGGATTTGGAAATCAGAAACAAGGATTTAAAAGATAAAATCGCACTTAGAGATGAAACTATAGAGCTATTGCAGTCCAACATTAAGCAAATACAGATTGAGCATAGCAGGGCTATGATGAATAAGGATAATGAGTATCGCAAAGCTATCGAGATTATCGAATCCGAGCACAAAGAGGAGAAAACCAATCTTAATTCGATGATTTCAAAAGCTTATCATTGGTTTCCGCATTTTGCTGACCTCCTAAGATTGGAACGCCTTGCTACGCAAATAGGTATTTCTGCCATGGAGTTTGCTGATATGGTTAAGGGTAAGGTCCTAAATTTCACAGGAAGGTTGTTTTCGCAGGAACATAACCGATGGTTTTCAACAGATAACACACCTATACAGATTATGCGTGACACTAACAGGCGACTGACCATTGCCGTTAATCGAATACCATTCGGACAATGGTTCAGTGAGCAATATGAAAAACTACGGCAAACTATTCGACAGCCTATCCAACCGAAAAAGAGTAGCGGAATCAAACTGTAACAACAATGGCGACCACTTAAATGCGGTCGCCATCATCAATATACTTTAATTGATTCGATATTTTCGTTCTCTTTTCTCAAAGGCATTTTTACCACCCTCTAATATTTGACAGACCTCATTATTAATATCAGGGTCTTCTAAAGCCCCTGACATGTATTTTAATTGTCCATCTTCATTTTGCGCAATAATTACTTGCTCTGAATCTGAATTCACAACTAAGTTCGCGTTATGAGAAACAATAATAATTTGCCTATACTTTTTTATAGTTTTAAAAATTGATATGAGTTCCTTTGTAATGAAACTATTATCAAGATCATCCTCTGGTTGGTCATAAATAATAGTTTCACTAAACATATTGGCAGCAATTTGTAGCCTTAAGTATATCGTACCTTGTTGACCAAATGACAGTTTTGTTATAGATTTTCCTGCAAGAGTTACGTTTACATCGTGAGATATGAATTGTGTGTACTTCTTAAAAAAGAGTTCTAATAATCTTCCCCTCAAATCATTTTTAATTTCAGTATTAAAAATATTATGGTCAGTCGTTTGTAAAATGAAATCATAAAAATTATCTAATGTCTCTATTTTAAGAATTTTTCTAATCTTTTCTTCGTTATAGCTTCTACCATCAAGCTTTTCTAACAAAAGATTATACATTTTAGTTGAATCAAAATGTATATCCACTGATACATTTAAATCTTCTTGAAGAATCAAATCTAGCAATTCTTTCTTTTTGGGATCAATGGCTATATCATGCCCCTTAAATTCATTCCACTTCTGCTCAATGAGATCAGAGTATGACTCTATACTACCTTTTATCTCAATGCCTAATTTTTTAAATGTCTCACTTGTAATTGCTCTATATTTAGTTTCTTCAATACCCAATGTTTCTATTTGCTGAGAAAGCTCTGAAACCTTGTTTTGATACACAGAAACATTTGATAGCAATGTAGCTAAATCCCCTTTATAATCTTTAAATTCATTTTTTGTATCAATGATTTCTTTCTGAACCTTTTCTCTAGCAGTTATGACGCGAGGGATAAGATTATCTTTAATATATTTTACAGTATTGGATGAATCAATTAAAGGTATATCAACTTTTTGTGGTTTAAATAATTCGTTCCACGCAGATATGTTTTCATTTGTTTCAACAGTAAATTTATCAATATTAGATACCAATTGTTGAAGCGCAGCTATCCAAGAGTTAAATTGATTCAACTTACCAACCCTATTCTTATAACTTTCTAATTTTTTCTTATTTTGTTCAGAGGTTATGTTGGCGATAAAGTCACTATATTTTTTTATTTCTTTATTAATGTTATCGCGTTTCTCTTGCGGTGTCGTATTGTTTGCATTGATTATCTTAGTAATTCTAAAATATTCATTTATAGCAACTTCTGCTCTAGATAGGAAATCTTGTGAAATATTATACTCATCAGTAACTCCAATTGTTTCTCGTATATTTCTTGAGAATTTATCTTTATTCTGCACTAAATCCTTGATTTGGCTTTGTGCAATATACATAAATGGGACATTCGGATTATCCGAAACCTTAAAATCTTTTGCTTCTTCTAATATTGAAGCCTGACGACTAATTATAACATCTGAATTGAGATTAAAGTTCTCGGATTGTGTTTGCTTATGAAAAGCTGCTGCAATGTAGTTTATTAAAACGCTTTTACCTGTTCCTCTACCACCAATAATAGAAACCAAGTTACTATTCAATGGAAGTTCTTGAGGGGCAAAAGAGATATCTGTTTCATTTTCAAACACATTTGTTCTTGCTGGTATATATATTCTTGTAAATGGGCATTTTTCTATGTCAAAGGCTGGATTATCTTTCTGAATACAAACACGCCCTTCAGGTTCATAGACAATCTGCTTTAACCCCTCAAATGTAGGATCTGCTTTAATCCATGTAATCCTGTTGTTTGGGAATACATTGACTTTATCAAGAATATGAGCATCACTACCTGTTACACAAGGTTTAATACTACCATAAGTAGCCACTATTCTATTAGTATCTAATGCACCTTGTCCCAAGAAGAAACGAACATCATTCGGATTTCCAGAAAATATCATATCTGACATTCGATAGATTTCCATTCTCGTAGCTTCCATTGAGGAGTGTTGAATCCCACTATTGCCATCCTTATTGCTATTTGAAACAGCAACTATAATTTGATTTTTCAAAACTTGCTTTTCTATAATCTGCTTTAAGTCTTGAAAATTAACATTAAATTGTCTAATTCCCTCCTTCCTTGCATATTCATCATCAATAGAGTCGTCATTGCGGAATGCCTTTCCTAACGCTATCAAATCGGATTTTAAACATGAATATTCAGAACCTCCATAACTAAATTTTAAACAACGCAAGAATTCTCGCTCTATCACCTCTGTTGGCAATTCTGGATTGAAGATAACATGAATATTGATAGGAGTTTCTTGTTGTGTTACAGGTGTTATTCTTAGTTCAATATTAGGAAGCAGGGTCTTTCCTATTAAACGGCCTGCAACTTGTTTTTGTTTTAGGTATAGATAGTTGTCTATTGAGAAATAATCAGTTATTCCTAAAACAGCGACATTAGTATTTTCCTCTAATTTAGTGATGTATGCATCCCAAGCGGCTTCATCATTACCGTATTGGTCATTCTTTGATGTTCCTGGTGTATGGATATGCAAATCCCATATACGCCATTCCGAACCTTTAGGATATTTTGCCATTATAGTCTTGTTTTAAAGGTTTGCACAATACAGAGCTGTTGCAGAATCCAAATAGCTGATGAAATCGACTATTTTATACGGTCTGATAACAACTTGTTTTCTATCTTTGGCCCAATCGATTTGGTCTTTAGTATCTGCAAATATACTTGGGGCGACAAATACACATTGCGAATCCTCATACTCATATTTGTTTTTAAATTCTTCCAAATGTCTTGAAATAGGCCATACCTCCATCATTGTTTGTTGGCGACCTTCTGCCATTGTAACTTCAACTAATATGCTATTAGTTGTTTCAAAACATTCTATATCACCATTATTACCTCCTGCAGTTGATGTCGGCAAACCCTCATCATCACATGGATAATTAGGAATGACTTCAACACCAGGCAGTTTAGATTTAATCGCAAGGGCTGTCAGGAACTCTAATCTCGCAGGTGCTGATATAAATTTCAAAACATTATGACTTGAAGAAGTTTTATTTGCCAAATGAGACAGTTCAGTTTTGATAGAATCCCATGGGTAGTCTGGAATTAACTGAATTAGTTTTTCTGCGGCAGCAGTCTTAGATATTTCAACAGATCTTAATGCAAATAGAGCATTGTCAATTGTTGCCATATAATCAAAGTATTCTCTTTCAGTGGCATACTTTGTATAATCCGCATAATGACTAAGTATATAATCGATCTTCTCATCTTCATTGTGATTGATATCTATGAATCTACCACCACCTCTAAACGATATGAGACCAGTCATTCTCATTTTGCGAACAAACTCATCCGGATACTCAGCTACAATAGATTTAAGTTTGAACCTCTTAAAGCCACCAAGAATTTCATTTACACATATATCTTCAATTACTTCATTAGAAGGATTGTATCTATGTTCGTTTCGCAAGAGTTTAATTCGTTGATATAGAGCCTCTGCATCATTGTCTTTCCAGAATATCACCAATGGTATTTCTTTATATGATATTCCAGCTCCATTATACTCATCATCTGCATTTAACTTCTTGATGACCTCCAACAATAATATTAATGGTATGTTGTCATTGAGTTCTCTGACAAACGGATTACATCTTTGCTGCTTAGCAAAAGCTTGCATGAAAGCGACCTGTTCATTACGAGGATTTACAATTTCTCTTGATATCACACCCTCATTTATACTTATTGAAACTGTATCTGCAAGATAATTTCCTGTTTGAGAGAATTCGATACGTTTACCCCATTCATAGTAAACGAATCCTAATACCTTCATCAACTTAAATTGAGTGTCAAATCGGCTTGGCCAGCCTTTGGGAAAACCTGCTTCTTTGTGTCCTTTAAGAACTGGATTTGCATTAGGGTCATTTCTTCTGTATATTGTCGCAGTTTCTACATCTGTCAGTGGTTCATCCGCAAATTCTCCTCTTTGTGTCGATGCCCATTTTTGTTTAACAGAATTCGGTAAAATCATTGGCCTATACAACCCAACCTTGAACAACTCTCTCTCAAATAACTCAACCGTATGATCGTTAAGAATTTCTCCATCGAAACGCTTAAGTATGTTCATAAAGTCTTTATAACGCTCCGGGTTACGAATCGTCGTTGTATAAAGCAACGGTTTATATTCAAGTTCTCTTGGCATATTAGTAGTTTGTTATTAGTACTTCATTAAATTGTTTAATTGAATTATCGTGGTAACTTATATAGTTACTTTTTATCGAATGGGTATAATATTTTTGAGACCATTCAATAAATATATCGTTTTTCCTATCCTTGTAATGAGTGACATTTGATATCGCAAATCTAATGTTTAGTTCATTTAACTGATCGAGTATTTGCAATAGCTCCTTTTCATCCTTTTCATTCCACAACTTGTTATATTCGCTAAATGTAATAAGGTACGGTGGATCCAAATAAACGAAATCATTTTCAGATAATTGGATTTTTTTGAGGAATACTTTATAATCAAGATTATACCATTTCGGCTTCTTATTCTTAACTTCCTGAAAATAGTTCTCTAAAGCAGATACTACATTTGAGTTAAAATCTACATTTCCCACAGGTAAATTGAAGTCTCCTCTTTTATTAAATCTCAGCATTCGGTTGAATCCGTATATCAGCAACAAGTACAATATAGACATATTGTCTTTTGATGATTCATTGAAATCCGACCTCATTTGTTCATAAGCTTTCTTATTATATTTAGCAAAATAAGTTTTTTTATATAGGCTTTTCAAATCCATTGGGATGCTATCTTCTTTGCATGAATATGACAATCCATATTCTTTTATGATTCTCTCCAAATCAGCGAAAAATGCATTTTTTTTATTCGCTGATTTACTCAGGTATTTGTGAAGTCCTATAATGTAACCATCAATATCATTTAGACAAAACTGTTCTGCAACGGTATTCATAAAAACAGATCCCCCACCAACAAATGGTTCTACAAACTTCCCAATATTATCTGGAAAGTATGTGCCAATTTCTTCCATAAGTTTATACTTGTCACCAACATAAAATAGCGGAGACCTTAATATCTGTTTTTTCATCGCTTTACTTCTGTAATAAATAACAACTCCTTATGGTCTGCAAATTCCGTTTTTCCAGTATTGAAGCAACGATGTGCGCAATCATATATAACGGTATTACCTCTTTCCTCAAGTATGGATTTAATCTGCTCTAAGGTTATTTTATTCTTTGAGGAACCACTCTTAGAATCATATGTATTGTTATATGAAACAGCAATGTGTCTCACATTAAGATTTTGTATTAAATCCCTAAATGCAACTGGAGCACTTGATGTACAATAAGCACTCATATTTTGAGCCTTAGGCTTCATTGCAACACCAAATAATTCAGGCTTATTCCACTCAACGAGATTTTCATAGATGTGATAAAATCTACTGTACTGACGAGAATTATAAGGCGGATCAATGTAAGCAACATCGGCAGTTATGCTTCTTGCTAATATATTTGAGTCCTCCTTATATATCTCTATATTTTTAGGATTTAACAATTTGATAAGTTGTATCGACAAAGGGTGATATGCTATTTCCTTTTTGATATATGCATCAAAATGACCAACTGTGTTTGCAATTTTATCTATGCTGTATATTAATGATGCCAATAGAATTGCATATTCTTTTGGTGTAAGGTCATTTCTTCTTCTCTCAATATCCTCTCTAATATAGCCTATTAATTTGGAGTTTCTATAATCAAAAAACTTATCACCGAAGTTGTCTGAGAAATAGTTATCTTTTACAGAATCAGGGTTAATAGAGTTATAATATTCTATTATAGAATACAATTTACCCATATCGTATATACCTTCTGCGAAGAATGCTTTATATATGATGTTATTGGATGACAGAAAATCGTTCATTATAATCTTGTCCGCATATGGTATTGCAGCTTTTGAAATAGACGCTGTTCCTGCAAACACATCAAAAAATGAAGAAAATCCCCCTGTGTGCTCGTTGATTATATTCATAATCCAGCGAGTAAGTTTTGCCTTATTACCTATATATCTACGGCTTTCAAGGTCGAACATTTTATATCCGACCTCTGACAATTCAGGAAACAGGGAAGGAATCTTTCCCAATCTGACTTTTTCTGAGACAGATTGTATTACCTCCAATTTATATTCCTTGTTTCCATCCAAGGTAAATAATACCTTTTCTGCCCCCAATAATACTAATGATTTGTGTTCGTCACATCCATATAACCTTACTAAAAGTTGCATTTGCTCCTTTGTTGGTAGTCTTCTACCATTTTCTATTCTACTCAAAAGAGTAACATCTATATTTGTTCTTTTGTAGACTTCTTGTAAGGGTAAATTTAATCCTTCACGAACATCTCTTAAATATTGACCTAATGATTCCATTTACTTATTAACTTGACAATTTTTGTCAAAGATAAAATAAATGTTTCAAATAGAAGAATATTTGGCTTTAAAAATTATGGAAGGGGGCATATTGGATAATTATAGATAAAATCGCCAATCATCGACTGATGAAAATGAAATTTAGTTTATACTATTGGCTATATATCCCAAACGAACTAAACTAATTTTGCAGTGGCAGCATATGCCTTAAAAATCAAAAAATACACTCAATCCTAATTTCTGGGTGTAAAAAAGGGTGTAAATCTTGCAAATGCTTGATTTACACCCTTTATTGCGGAGAGAGAGGGATTCGAACCCCCGGAGGTTTGACCCTCAACGGTTTTCAAGACCGCCGCAATCGACCACTCTGCCATCTCTCCGAAAATCCGTCCGGCTTTAGTCGGACGATTTTCTGTATTTCTTCCGCGGAGAGGACGAGATTCGAACTCGTGGTAGAGAATAACCCCTACGACAGTTTAGCAAACTGTTGGTTTCAGCCACTCACCCACCTCTCCAGTGGTTCGCTTTTGCGAGTGCAAAGATATATCAGATATTTCAGTCTGCCAAATTTTTTGGGATGTTTTTTTGCGGTTATTTTTCACAATATATGCAAGTCGTTGTCTGTCAGCGGTGGTTGCGGAACGTTGTGGTTGCGGAGTTTTGCAATGCGGCAAATTTTAAGTATGTTTGCATATGCATCTCGGCAGAGCAGGCCCAATCAAGTATGGATGCTTTGCGCTCGATTTGCACTGTCTTATGGTGAAAAATAAGGATATGGGAGAAACTGCGATATCATTGGTGGAGTTCAATCGGTGCATCGGCGGCTTGCTGCACGATGCGTCGGTGCAGCGGTGCTGGGTTGTGGCTGAGACAAGCGACGTGCGTCAGAGCGGCGGTCACTGCTATCTTGAGTTGGTGCAGAAGGATGCACAGACGGGGCAGACGCTTGCCCGTATGCGTGGCATTGTCTGGGCGAGTGTGTATGCCCGTCTGCGTTGTGAGTTTGAGAGAGCCACGGGGCAGTCGTTTGCGTCGGGAATGAATGTGATGGTTGAGGTCAGTGCCAATTTCCATGAGCAGTACGGGCTGTCGGTGGTGATAACCGGCATCAATCCCACTTATACGCTCGGCGACATGGCCCGTCAGCGACTGGAGATACTCAACCGGCTGAGGAGCGAGGGCATAATTGATATGAACAAGCAGTTGCCGTGGGCCGACGTCGCTCAGCGTGTCGCTGTGATTTCTGCCGCTGGCGCTGCCGGATATGGCGATTTTATGAATCAGCTTCACAACAACCCGTCGGGCATCAAGTTCTACACGTGTCTTTTCCCGGCGGTGATGCAGGGGCAGAGCACGGTGACGTCGGTCATCGCCGCTTTGGAGCGCATCAACGACTATGCCGATCTTTTCGACTGTGTGGTGATAATCCGTGGTGGCGGCTCGACGAGCGATTTGAATTCGTTCGACAACTATGACCTTGCTGCCAACGTAGCGCAGTTTCCGTTGCCGGTGATATGCGGCATCGGGCACGACCGCGACAATACGGTGGTCGACTCGGTGGCGTCGGTGAGGGTGAAGACGCCCACGGCTGCCGCAGAATGGCTGCTCGACCGAGCGCAGTCGGCTCTCGACCATGTCAACGCACTCACAGATATGGTGGTCGACTCTGCCACGCAGATGCTTTCGGGCGCGCGTCAGCAGCTGGCATATTTCACAAGCGGCATTCCGTTGATGGCCGACAACATCGTGGTGCGCCACCGCGCACGTCTGCAGCAGATTGCCGCGGCTATACCTGTTGTGGCGGCACGGCGCATCGACGGCGCTGGCAAGGATTTGGCGTTTGCCTCACAACGGGTGGCGATGGCGGCACGGCAGTGTGTGGCGAACGAGCGGCAGCGTGTGACGGGGCTTGAGAAGCAGGTCGAGCTGCTGTCGCCCGACCGCGTGTTGCGCCGTGGCTATTCGCTGACGCTTCGCGACGGACATGTGGTCACCTCTGCCTCGTCGCTCCGTGCCGGCGACAGTCTCGTCACCCGCTTTGCCGACGGCGAGCGAACGTCGGTGGTGGAGTGAGGCAGTGCAATCTCCTGGGCGCACGGGGTTATCTGACGATGACTTTGGTGGTGCCGAAGATGTAGAGCCCGGGCTGGAAGTCGCTGTATGTGGCAATGCCGGGCTGCACGTCAAGGATGCGGTAGAGTTGACCCGCTACCGTTACCACATTCAGTCTTGTTGCCATCGTGCTCTCGATGCGCACGCGCTGGTTGCCGATTGCGCGGACGGTTATATGGTCTTCTGTCTGTGTGTCATCCTCGTTCTATTCCATGTCTGGCATAATGTTGTCGGCATTCTGTTCGGCGATGTTGATCACCGAAGTGTAGTCGTAACGGGCGTTTGACCTCGTTGCCGTCGGCGACATATATGTGCGGAACGGCATTACTGTCGACAGCGATGAAGCATCGTCGAAAGCCGTGCCACTGTCGTTCATTCCATACACATTGCCGTTGCTCACATTGATGGCGGAGAAAGTGCCGAGATGAGAGTATTTTCCGCCTACCATAGTTGCCATGCCTTTTGTGATTGGGATTGTTATTGCGCCGTACGACGTGTCGCCGGTGTGGTTGTCGCCGTAGGCGTTGAATGTCACGGTCTGAGCGTCTTCCCAAGCCCCGAAAATATCGTTGTAGAATGCACTTGAGAGGTCGAACTCATAGTAGCGCGCACCAGGGAAGCGCACGATGTAGGGCACTTCGCCTGCAAGACGCAGGTAGTCGGGGTAATTGTGGGCTGTCGCATAGTATGGGTTGGCATACTGGTTGTAGAGTTTGTCGGCGTAGTTGTCGACGAAGAACGTATTCGCGAAAGTGTAGGAAACACCATTTGTCAAGGCATTGCCCGAAGCGTCGGTAGGGGAGAACAAGGCTGCACCAGGACGTTGGAACACTGCCGACGGCACATTTCCCTCGGTGGCAATCGACGTCAGTCCGCGTAGCCAATATTCATGGTGTAGCGAGTGGATGTTCTGACTTGGGTTGTCGGTTTCCGTGTCCGACGGCGAGCCGTAGAAATGCGTTATCTCGCCGTTGAGCGACGCGGTGGCCTTGTCGACGGTGAACGGCAGGCAGATGCCTTCCCATGCGCCTTTGCTGTCCTCGGCATAGTGCAATGGCCGGCGCACATACCATGCGCGGTCGTTGACGTTGAAGGCGATGGGCACGCAGAGATTGTTGTTGTTGCAAGTCTCTCCATCTCCGTTCTCGTTGTCGGGAGTGCGCTCCACGAGGTGTAACAGAGTGGTGCTGTAGCCGTCGATGCCTTTGGTTATATGGTGTCCGTTTATCAAAGCCTCTCTTGTAGTCTCGTTGTAGTTGAGAGCTTTTTCCACCACGTCGTAGGCCTCGTTGCCTGTTGCCTCGTCATTATCGGCGGTGTAGACAAGTAGATTCTGCGTTATGCCGGCGTCTTCTTTCACAACGAAGTCGTTGAAACGGCTGGCGTTGTCGTCCATAGGAGGGTAGAAGATGCCATCGACTGTTTCCGTCGCTGCAGGAAGGTCGTGCAGGCAAGTGAAGTCGACAGCCGTGGTCGCGGAATCGTGCACGTAGGTGCTCATAGTGATTGAGCCATTGTTGTAGGCGTTGTAGTGGAACGCGTCGAGCGACGTATCGCCGTAGTAGGCGGCGGTGCGGTACACGCGGTTGCTCATATAGCTGTTCTGGTGCGAAGCGATATCGCATGGGTAGTTGTCGGGGTTGTGCTGAAGCGACTGCCCCCAGAAGAGGAAGTCGTTCATCGGCTCGGTGCCGCTGTTGTTGGCGTTGAACAGAGGCGTGTAGACAACAGGCGTCGGGATGCTGCCGTCGGCGTTGTATTTTACGCGCGGCGCGTCGAGCGGGTGCGTCTTGTCGTGACGGGTCTCCACCTGTTCGTAGTTTGGGGTGTCGCCACCCTTTCCGATACGCAGATATGTGATGCCGGTGTTTTTGCCGGTGATGGCATCCGTGCGGCACGCATACTGATAGTCGCCGTTGGCATAGTAGGCTGACACGTATTTCAGAATCTCGTTGTCGGCGTCAGCCTCAGTGCTTGATGTTGTCGCCGCGTCGCGGTGGCGAGCGCGTAGATAATACTCGTTGAGGTCGTATGCCACCCGTCCAAGTCGGAAATCCTCCGTGGTGTAGCCCTTGTCGGGAGATCCGTCCCAGCGATAGACCACAGGCGTCGATCCGCTTTTGCCCGATGCCGGCGCATACTCGAAGCAGCAGTGGTAGTTTCCGATTTTGCCGTCGGCAGTCAAGTTGGATATTTTTCCGGAAGCAAGTCCGAGGTTATAGATATTGCCAGAGCTTTCGATGTTGTTGAAAAGAGATTTTCCCGAAGGGATGCCGCTGATCACGTGACCGTCGCCATGCAGTATTCCCGCGAAGTCGGAAATGTAGTATCCGCCCTTGTCGGTTGCTTCCAGAGCAATGTCGTTCTGCAGGAAGAACTGAGCTTTTGCGCCATAGCGCGGAGCGTTGCTGTCAGTTCCGATAGAGTCGACGAAAGCGACAAATGCAGAGAGGTCGCTCTTGTCGGAAATGTAGATTCGCGGTTCCGGCAACGGGTCTGATTCCGTAGTGTCAAGGCTTTCCTCATTGACGCGGGTTATCGCCTCGGCAAGATGCAGGTTTATACCAGCCTTGTGGGGATCCATGCGGTGGTAGTTGTGCACGACAAACTTGTCGGCGTCGTGCATGCCCACCCCCAGGATGTCGTTGAGTCCCGTTATCGAGACACCGAGTTGAATGCCGTAGCCGTTCATATAGTAATAAACAGGGACGTCGAGAAGGTCGTCGGTATTGTCGTAGTGACAGCCCGCAAACAGACCTTTGCCATTTTCATCGGCTTGGTTGAAAGTGTCGTAGCCTGTTGCCACGTTGTTGCTGATATTTTCTTTAGTCCACGGCGTGGTGTCTTTAAACTCCCACTTGCCGTCGGCTCCCATTTGCCGCTTTCCGATGCGCCAGTAGTAGCCGTTGACCGCAAACGACTGGTCTGCGCTGACCACGATGTTGTCTTTGGTTACGCGCACCATCTCGCCTGGCAGCGCGCAGTTTCCGATAGTGATTTGTCCGCTGACGGTTGGCCCCTGCACATATTCGATTGTCAGATAGATTGTGTAGGTGTATTCGCGCGGAACGTAGTATATCGTAGGGTTGCTCTCGTCGATTGTGACGTTGGAGATGTTGTCCACCTTTTCATACGTTTTGTTGACGGTGTTGTATGTGAAGAGGTTGTCAATCTTTACAAACTCCTCTGTCTGAGGCTGGTAGTAGGTGTTGTCGGCGTCGAGGTTGCCCGATTCCACCAGCTCGTAGCCTGTTTCGGTCTTCTTGTAGAATTTACCCGTGTTGGTGTATATCGGCTTGTTGTCGGTCTCGCTGACATAGTCCTCATAGGCAGGCGCCTTCAGCACAAGCGTTGCCATACTCTTTCTGCCGAGGTGCTTGTCGAAGTAGTCGGGCTCAACGTAGTTTGTGTTGTCGACCATGTCCACCAGACGGAACGAAATCTTGGCATCCTCCTTCAGCCCTGCGGGCAGCGAGTTGTTGAAAAGGGTGGCTTCGTCGTCGCCCTTTTCTCTCATCGACAGCAGTGCGGCAAAGCCTTTCGACGCCTTGTCGGGATCGTCGATGGAGGTTGCGCCAGAGAAGTTGTTGCTCTCCGCGCCGCCGACATATAGTTTGTAGCCTCCGGCAACCGCGTCGGAATAGTATGTCTTGTCGGTTTCGTTGGTCTCGGTTCCTGTGAGATAGTTTCGATATTCCAGGTCGCTTGAGTATTGGCTCTTGTCATCGGGATGGCCGCTGCGCATCTTCCAGTTGAAGATGCTTATAGGCTGGGTGCTCTTCAATCCGGCGAGAACGGTGAGTCCGTCCTTGTTGTCGCTGTCGAATTCGAGTGGATTCTCTTTCGACGACTTGAACGTGTATCCGGAGATGTTGACATTGTAGTAATAATGGAATCCGGTGACATACCAATAGTGAACCTTCACGTCGTCGACCGTCTTGTCCGATCCGGGCGCGGTGATGGCATGGTATCCTGTCGGGAAGCAGTCGTCGACGATGTATCGGCCCTTGTGGTATGGGAACACAAAGTTGCCGGTGGTCTCGAGGAAGTCCTCCTCGTGGGAGTCGCCGTCATGTCGCTTGTGATTGTTGTCGGCATACACATAGCCTCCTCCCTCATCCTCGCGGACGTTGATAAGGTTCATTTCCACAACGCCGTAGATTGGGCCGTACAGTTTGTTTTCCACCACTTTTTTGCGGTCGGAGTCGTAAGTTTCATGACAAAGTTGAATCTTCATTGCGTATCCCGAAGCGATGCCGATCATGTTCATCGCCGTTCCGTCGTTTCGTTTCTGGAACTCTCCGAACGGATCCTCGGCGTCTTCATTGTCCTTGTTGGCGTTATAGTCGTCGATGTAGTGCTGCTTGACGCCCTGATACGACATTCCAGCAAAGGCAGTGTTGTCGGTAGAGGCGGCGGCAAGTTGACCGTTGCGGTTGCGCCACATCCCGCTGTTGAAATCCACATTCGACGTGATTGCGCTTACATAGAGGATATTGTTTGAGAATCCCATGTAATTGCGGGCTTTCGTGCTGTATCTGAAGTCCGTGTTGTTGTCGGGCTTCGCTTCCAGATTTCCATTGCTGTCAAATCTGATGTCGTTTGCCACCATCTTGATTTCTCCGACACGGGCAATGGAGTAGGGCGTCTTGTTGACATCGTTAACCGTATAGTCGCGGGCACCGAGTAGCGAGAAGCAGTTGTCCTCCAGGCGGATGATGTCGAGCCGCTGGAATGTGTTCAGAATCTTCGGATTGTCGATGGTGTGTCCGGCAAATCCATATCCTGTCAGGTCGGCGCTGCGGAAGCCCTGGGCATACGACAGGTGTCCGTCGCCGAAGATGCCTCCCTCGCTGTCGTATTCGTAAAACTCATTTTCTCTGATTCCCTCAAGTCCCGACGGCGGCGTTGCGCCCGATTTGAAGAAATATTTGTCCTGCAGCGAGATGTAGCGGTATGTGTATATGCCGTTGGCGGCATCGTCGTCGTTGGCATAGTGCTTGTAGTAATAGCCGTATAGGTCGGTGCCGTCGGGCAGTTGCACCGGTCTGATGTCCTGGTGGGAGATGGTGATATGTTCACTGTCCTTGTTGTCGCCGACAAGTACAAGCGTGTTGCCGCAGAATCCAGCCGTAGAGCCGCCGGGCAACAAGTTAAGATCATCGCCGTTGCCGTTGGCGATTATGGCATAGTCGAGATTGTATTTGTCGGTTAGTTTCAGCACGGTTGTGTTGTTGGCTAATACCGAGCCTTGAGCCACCGAATATCCGCCGCCATAGACAGCCTCGTCAATGGTGATGTTGACGTTTTCCCAGCCCACCGACGGCGCGGCGGAAACTATCTTCTTGAAGTAGTGGGCGCGGTTTGCGTCGGTAATCGTGTCGCGCATGCCGTTGCCGTTGTCGATAGCCACGATGTCTTCGTAGACGCCCTGCGATATCCACTCGTCATTAAGCAGATATATGTGCTGCTTGATGGCAGGTGTCTTTTCCTTTCCGTTGTCGTTCTCAACTCCAAGATTCTTCCGGTCGGCGCGTTTAAGCTCATATCTGCCTCGGACATGGTTTTGGCGGTTGGTCGAGTAGTAGGTTGGATATCCCACAATCACCTGAGTGGAGCCATACACATAGCCCGAATACGAGCCGCCTGTGACGGCGCGGAATATGTGGCCGTTGAGCATCTTGATAGTCGAGTAGCCCACCACGTTGCCCTGCTGGCCTCCGCCGTAGATGAAGTTGGCAGAGACGCCCAGACCTTCCGGATTGCTGTCGGGGTCGACCACGCCGCAAGGCAGAAACTTGTTGCCGTCCATTTTTGGCTCGGAGCATTTCACCGATTCGCCGATTGTCACGTTTGCGATTCCGTAGATGTAGCTTTCCATACCGTATCCGGCACCGTAAACGTTGAGTGCGGAATATTCGGCAGACTTGACCAGCAGCTCGTTCGACTTCTCCAGTTTGTCCTTGTCCTTTCCAGCCAGCATGTCGCTCTGCAGGTTGATGAGGACGTCGCCAACGATTGTTCCGCTCTTGAAGCATCCGCCATACACATTTCCGCCGACGTATGCGCCGTTTTTCTCTTTAGGCATAAACTTGTTGCGGATGTTGAGTTTGATGAACGGATATTCAGAGTCGGCATCGCCGAGCAGATATCCGCCCATGTGCTTGGCCTTGCCTTTGTAGTCGTAGTTGGTGTTGTTGCAACCGCCCACAATCTTGTCGGTTATAGTCAGTCCCTCAGGGAATGTGTATTCAAGCACATTTCCGATTTTTCCGCTTGTCTTCGGCAACACGTTCATATTACCGCGGTTTCCGCCGCAGCAGAACGTGCCGATTACGCAGTCGGTCAGCCCCTCTCCGGTCTCGCTGCCGTTCCATTTGAGCGAGCCTTGTATGTTGGTCTCCACCGGTTGGAAGTAGAGGTCGAGTAGGTACGGATACACAATCGGACGTTTGCTTTTTTCCGTAGGGAGATACACTGTGCTGATGTTTGCGTTTTCGGAGTCGTTGATCCAGTCGATAGGCTCAGCAAAATCCAGCTCCTGAGTGTAGTCGTTGATGTCGCCGTTGAGTTTCTGGAACATATTCATGAAGTCGTTGTCCTCCGATGTCACAAACAGCTCCTCGCCGTTGCATCCCATAAACACGCCGCCGATACGTACGTGGTTCCCGATGTTGACGCTGATGTCGCCGACAGACTTGTCGGTATCTTCCGACGCCCCGTAGGCAAGCAGCTTCTGCACGGTTGCTGAGTTGCCGCCGCCATACACGTTTCCGTCGATGCGTACCGTGTCGGATGTCGACACACCCTGGATGTTGATGCTCACTTTGTTGGTCAGCGGACGCCATGAGTTGATGTTCACCATCTTCACCGCATCGCTTGTGGCTCTGGACTGCGTCATGTTCTCGCGCATAGGCACGGTGTAGACCAACGGCACCGTCTCGGAGTCGGGGTCGTTGGGATTGATGGGATAATACTCGTTGACCGTCACATTCTTGTTTCCGTTTCGGTCGGTGGCATACAGGTAGTTTCCGTTGCCTGCGCCATACACGTCGCCAAACAGATGACCGCCGTAGATGTTGATGGTGGTTCCTGTGCCGCCGTTGTCCATGAAGTAGCCATTCTTGTTCAGTCCCACGTTGACATATCCCGACACGTCGTTGCCGCCATACACGTTGCCATGAATGAAAATGTCGGCATTGCTGTAGGTATGGGGACTTGTAGCCGGCTTGTTGTCGCCAATTCTCACAGTCGTGCTCTTAAGCACATCGCCCATAAATCCGCCTCCGAAAATGTCGTGGCAGTCGATGGCCTTCAGCTCCACGTCGGTTGAGTTGACTGAACTGTAGGTGCCTCCTCCGAACACACGACGGCAGAATACGCCACCGGAGCCCACGATGTGCGTGTCGCCGACCACTTTGCCGGAATATCCGCCACCGATGATGTCCATCACCGAGTAGCCGTTGAAAAAGTGCTTGTATTCTTCGCCTTTCACGATGTCGATGCCTTCGAGAATGCTTCCTCGTCCTTCCATTTCCACGTTCACATACGTGTCGCCCATCACGATGGCATTTTCACCGAATCCTCCGCCGAACACGCTGAATTGCGGTGTGCCGATTTTTTCGTAGATTTCTTTCCACTCAATGCTTTCAAAGAAATTCTTGCCGGTGTCACGTCCAGCCACCATCTCTGTGCTGTTGTAAAGGAGTCCCTTTGTCATGGTGAGATAGGAGTTGTTGCCCACAACGCATGCTATGTTTCCGCCACCGTAAATATTGTGGTCCACTTTGAACTTACGTGCTTTAGGGTCGTACTGCGGAGAGTAAATCGTTCCGCCTACGATGCTGGCAGGACTCCATGTGCGTGCCTGCACATCCCATAATGCATGTGCCTGCACGTTGCCTCCAAGAATCAGCAGGTTGGTGTTGCCGGTTACGTCGGCAGATGTCACCGCCACGCTTTCGCTGCCATTCTCAGTAATGGTTTCGACGCTTCCCAGACCACCTCCGTGAGCGCTTTGTCCAAACCATCCGTCGTAGATTGTCAGCAGGGTGTTGCCATACACTGTGCCGTTCTGGCAGCCGCCATAGATGCGTTCCATGAGAGTGGGGTAGTTGTCGATGTCAACGGGATGCGCCATGTTGGCGTCATCGTTTGGAGAGAGATATTCTTTCGTTGCGTCGTCCCAATAGGGGTAGTGCATCACCGGGCGGTCGAGGATGAGGCACGAGTTGCCGTAAACGCCTCCGAGACTCTTGCTGTCGGCACACTCCCTGACAGAACGTCCTCTGCCGCCTGCAAACACCTGCGACATCAAGGATCCGCCACGGATGTTTACGAGAGTGGTGCGGTTTGTCGGGGATAGATAGTTGTCGCGGGTGAACACCGCAGCGTCGGCTTTTTTGCTGCCTACATTCGCCAAGTCTCCGCCGCCGTACACGTTGCCGTAGATGTTGGCGTCGTCGGCAACCTCCACCATGGTTGTGCCGATGACACGCGCCACGGTTATGAAGTGGGTTGAAGAGGCTGTCTCAGGCTTCAGTCCGGCACTTCCTCCAAACACGTCGCCATGGGTGAAGGCACCGCGCATATATACCTCCGTATTGCCGCCAATCTGACCTGTGGTGTTGTCCTCGGTCGACGCGATGTCGCCGAAGCCGCCGCCAAACACACGGCGGATAAACGTTTTTCCGTCGACAGTGACTTTGGTGTTGCCAGCCACAGTGCCGGCATATCTGCCGCCCAACACAGCCCATACGGTGAAGTTGGGCGCTCCCATTGAATTGTCGAACGAAGGATCGTTTGGGTCTATATTGCCGTCGTGGCCAGGGCCGTTTTTGCCATAGTCGCCGTCAACGTTGACGGTTACATCGGTGCTGCCAACGGTCGTCAGCCGTCCGTATCCGCCGCCGAAGACACTGAAGTGAGGATTCTCGTTGTCGGTGTACGACTGTTTCCATTCGTCGGTTATCAGCAGTTCGTAAGGCGTCATGCCTTTCTGCATCATCACGGTGGCAAGGCCGGTGCCGTCGGCAGGGGTTGTTGTCACATTGCCGTCGGCGTCTTTGTATGTGCCCACGTTGCAGGCAAGATTGCCGCCGCCATAGATGTTGTGGGGATTCAGAAACTTGCCGTCGGCATAGAATTTTGATTTTTCGTATACAGTGTCCTCCGTGGCAGGCTCGTCGCCGGCGTCGTCGATGTCGGGGTCCCAGATGTAGAATATGTTTTCAACCGGATCCCACATCTTGAACCATATCACATTAATCGAGAAGCTGTCGTCAATCGGACCGTGGCCTACGCTTTGTGTGCCGCCCTCGTCCTGCGCCAGGGTCACGTTGGTGTTGCCGAGCACGTCGGCTGAAGTGACCGTGCCGTCGGTGATGTCGCCGTTTCCGCCTCCGAACACCTCTCCGGCGATGTTTCCGGCATAAATGTTCACATGCGTGTCGTTGGCAACCTGTGCAAGATTGCCGCCGCCGAAGATGTCGCCGTAAATGAAAGGAGCCTGCTGTGTGCTGCCCGCGAACGATACGTTGGCGTTGCCGGCAACCAGACCCACCAGCTCAGGATGCTGCGTGAAGCCGTCGCCGGCAGCAAACGCTTGCGAGGCTGGGCGCAGACGGCGACCGTTGCCGCCGGCAAACACCGAGCCGCGGATGTCGGCGCTGTCGCCGATGACGACGTTTGTGGCGTTGCCGTCAAACTCAACAATCGCCATATCGCCTCCGCCATAGATGTTTTTGTAGAAAGTGCCGCCCATGATGTTCACGCTCGACTGTCCGTAGATGCGTGCCATGTCGGAAAGCGTCTCTACGTTGGATGTGCCCATCTCCTTGGCGTCGGCTACTCCGTATCCGCCTCCGAACACCGGGCAGTAGAAAATGCCGCCGTTGATGTTCAGCTCCACGTTGCCATAGGTCTTGCCGAGGGCTTTGTAGTTGCCGGAATTGCCGCCGTAGGGGTTCTGCGAATAGAAAAAGTCAGTGCCACGTCCGCCGGCGAAAATGCCGTTGGTGCAATGAAACTCACCGCCGTTGATGGTGATCGACGCCACTGTGGCGCCAACCTTTCCGTAGACATTGCCTCCGCATTTGTTTGGAGTGGCGGCGGTGCTCGACCATAAGCCTTTGCTCATAAAACCGCTTCCCCCGCCATAGATACCGTCGATAGGGTCGGTGGTAGAGCCGAACTCTCCACCGTTGATTACAATCTTGGTGTTGGTGTTGGTTGGGTCGACATCTGTGAACGACTCGAAATCATCGTTGTTGTAGCAGTGATACGTCACCAGACGATCCTTTGCAACGGCATACGGACCGTAGAGCATAACGTCGCCCGATTCATTCCAATAGGCGATGCTTTTATCGGGAGTGTGGCTGTAGGCATTGTCGTCGCCTTCGCCGATGCCGTTCATACCGCCTGCGCCAGCACCGTAGATTCCGCAGAAGATGTTGTCTTTCTTAGTGTTGCCGGCAGGCAGAATCTCGAATAAGCCGCCGTTGATGGTTATTGTGCTGTAGCCATAGAACGGGTTGTTGACAATCACGTTGCCGGTGTGTCCACGACCGGTGCTGCCGCCATACATCTCGGTGACAATAACACGGTTGTCGATCCATTCGTCGTTGTTGTGTTTTGAAGACGCCGGGTCGAGCAAGATGTTTGCACGTCCCATATACGTGTTGTTTGGCACGTAGTAGTCAGTGCCGTTGTAGGGGAGGATGAAGTCGCGCTGCGCACCCAGAGAGCCGTTGACAACACGCGCCACCTTTCCGCTTCTGATTATTATGTCGACATCCGCATACATGGCACCCTCGTGGCTTCCGGCGAGAATGATACCGGCATCGTAGTCGCTCTTGCGTTTGCTTGTTTCTCCCTTGATTTTCCTTTCCGGGTTGTGGGCATCGTTCCATTTGCGGTCGATGTCCATCTCGATTGTGCACTTTATCGGCAAGTTTGGAGTTCCCATCACTCCATTGTAGTCTTTCTCAGACGATGTCTGACGTCCGCCCGCGCAGATTGCCGAATAGAAACCGGATTTGATTGATATTTTGAAACCCTCCTTGCCGTGAGGCATCGACTGCTCGAAATCGGAGATGTTCTTCTTGTTGCTCAGCGGGAAGAAACGTCCGTCGTTGTTGAAACCGCCGAATATGTGGAATGCAGTGGTCACCGCGCCGTCGATGGTGCCGTAGTCAGGCGAGTTCTGCCCGAAACCGGTCATCTGTATGCCTTCGTCCATCTCAAGGTTGTTGTACTGGCAGTAGATAATCTTGTAGAAATCGCCGCCGTTGTTTGTGACAGGGTCGTTGTTGAAGGTGATATACTCGAATCGGGTGTCGCCCCAGATCGGAAGACCCTTTTCGGCACCATAAATCTCGATAGTGCCTTTGTAGTCGGTGCCGTCCCAGTCGCCCGTGATGGTGGCGTTGCGGAAAAGAGTGGACTCTCCCTTTGCTTTAGCCCATTCGTCAAACTTCAGAATGCTTTTGCCTCTGTTGTTGCTGGTGATGTTGAAACCCGTGTATTGATTGTTGGTCACGTCGGTATGGCTTGTTCCCATCAGCACGATGATGTTTTCATCCCAAGTACCCGTCTTGGAGAGCTTGCTGTAGGCGCCTTTCCACGTCTTCATTGCCTGTGTCGGGGAGTAGCCCCACTCCTCGTCGTCGTTGTCTTCGCCCTGTGCGTAGGTTGTGCCGTTGATGCTCACCGCCTCAGGACATAGGTACACCACGATAGTCACTTTGATGTTTTTGTGGAAAATGATGTTGCCACCGCTCTTTACGGTAACCGTACAGTTGTATTGGCCCTTGTTGGTGGCAGTTTCCGGGCGTACAAATTCGTTGGACGTTTCCGACAGCAAGGTTTCTTTGTTGTGCCATTCGTATGTGATGTCGAGCCCGAGTTCGTCGTTTGTGAAATTCTCTTTCGTGTCGTTTTTCACATTTATGATGTATGTGCCCGGCTTGGTGTCGTAGTCGAGTTCGGCAGTGATGCCGATAGCCTCGACGAGTACGGTGTTGGTGCGCTGGCTGCCGTCGACGGTCATGGCGTAGACATACTGGGAGTAGGTTTGTCGAGGCAGGGTGAACGGGTTGCAGGCAGTGCTGTTTACCTGTTCGCCGTCAGTGTTGTCGGTCGATGCATACCAGTTGTAGATATCGGAAGTGATTTCTCCGTCTTCTGTTGTCACGGTGAGCACATCGCTCGTGCCGCGCTCCGCCTTCAGGGCAATCGAGCTGAAAGAGAACCGTTTGGAAGAGTTTGAATATAACCACGGCCTCTTGCCGAGGTTGTTTTGGTTGATGTACAGGTTGTTGAGCTCGGCAAACGTCTTTCCGAACGGCTCTCCTGTGGTTGCGTCGGTTGCCGAAATGTCTTTTTCAACGCCGTATTGGTTGTAGGCGTAGGTGTCGGCAGCCTTGTTGGCAGGAGTGTAGTACCATGTGTCCTTCACCTTGCTTGCAAAGTTGTCGGCGGCTATAAACGCCATCACGCTGGCTTTTTTGCATTGGGTGGTGTTGGCGCTTGTCTTCAAGCCGGCACCGTGCACATAGATGTTTCTCGGCCATACGACATAGCCTGTTTGGTTGGCAAGTTTGCTTGCCGCACCGAAACCGCATGAAATTGTCACTTGCCCTTCCACACCGTTGAGTGCAGCATTCCGGAACATATCAATCTCCGTGTCTGCGGAGATGTTGAATATTCTCAGACTCACGAAGTTGTTCAGATATCCGGCTATACCTCCAATTCTGAATTTGGCCTTTGTCGAGAAACTCTCGTTGTTGTCGGTGATTTTTGAGTTGCGGATTATGATGTTGCTGAGTTCCGCGTTCTGGGTCATGTCGGCAACCACAATGCCCATCTTTACAGTGTAGTTGGCATTGTTCAGCGGAAAGTGATTGGCAGCCTTCTCTATTCGGGCGTTGTCGATGATGAGGTTTGTGACAGCCGCATATTCATTCTCGTTGTTGCCCTTGCCGTTGAGTCGGGCGAACAGACCCCACGAAGCCTCTTTGGCTGTGTTGAAGCTCCATTTGATGAGCAAGTTGCTGACGGAGTGTCCGTCGCCGTCAAACTTTCCGGCGAAGAAATGTCCGTCGGTGGCATTTAAGAAGCCCAGGGAAGTGCCTATAGGAGTCCACAGACCCTTGCTTAGGTCGATGTCCTTGGTGAGTTTGAAATATTTCTGAGAAAACATTTGTAGCTCGGTGCCGTTGTTCACTTCATGCGCCAGTCTTGCCAATTCCAAGTCGTTGCTGATGAGGTAGGGCTTTTCCTTAGAGCCGTCGCCCTCGGTGCCGTCGGGATATAGCTGGTAAGAGTCTGCATAGAAATGGTTGCCGTCGTAGTTCACGCCATAGGCTTTCGGCTCGATGCTGAAAGCGATGGTCTGCGATGTGTTGTCGGCAGACGTGATTGTCACATCGCCGCTCCGAGTCTTGTTGGTCAGCGGCAGTGTGATGGTCTGTCCGCTGTTGGAAATTCCGTCGGTTACGCTCTTTGAGTCCACTGTCCAAGCGAAAGAGCTTCCGGCAGGGATGTCGGCGGAAACGATGGAATAAGCCACCGTGCCGTTTTTGAAATCCCATGAGGCTTTAATGTCGTTGCTGCTTAATCCTTGAGCCATGGTCAGATTGACTCCGGCAATCATAAGCATGAGCAGAGAGAAAAAAACTCGTGATATGCTATGTGTTGAATGTTTTCTCATTTTCCAAACACTTTATTGTCGTTATCTATTGTTAGTCTATCAATAATTGACCCGTATAGGCATCCTCGTCGGCAAGCACATACAGGTAGCGTGGCTGTATGAGGATGCGTATTGGGTTTATCATCGCAGTCTTGCCTGTTGTGAGGCTGCTGAAATTATCCTTGTTGATGGTTATCCCGGATGTTACGTCCTTTCGGGTGACGATGGTGGAACCGTCCTCCGCTATGAATTCCACGTCGTATTTGACGTTGATGACAGGCAGGAATTTGGCATCGGGTATGGTGTAGATGTCGGCACCCCATTGCGTGTAGCCGGCAGATGTGACAATGACGGTCTGGGTGTTGTCGTCGTAGTCCGCGGAGCCGTAGCCTTTGTAGGCAATAGGGAATGGTGTCTCTACAAACGACTGACGTTTGATGTCGCTCCATGTTATTGCAGAGGCAGACCAACTTTTTGATGTTGTATTCCAGACGTAGGAACGCGATATTGTGCACGATGTGGAGAAGCTGCCTGAAAGCGTCACGCTCTTGATGCGGAAGTGGCGGATGGCGTTCATCTTGGTGCCGAGCATGAAGAGCAGCTTGTAGCCTGTGAGTGTCTGGTCGAATTTCAGACTGACCGTTCCGCCTCCGTTGCTATCGGAGATGGCACCTTTGCTGCTCGGGACGGCGCAGATGATCGGCGCCGCCTTTGTGTCGTAGATTACCGGCACAGGGTTGCCGCCGTCGCTCATGGCGAACGGAAACGAGAGGGTGTATGTGTTGTTGGCGGTGCGCGGAAGAGTGGCGCCGCCGGTATATGGCATATATGCGAAGAAGTCGAACGACGAAGCCTTGGTGTATTCAGTCCAGCGCTTCTTTGTCGCAGTGTCCCAGCCGTATGTCGCTACGTTGTAGGTGGCAGTTTCATTGTTGAATATGGTGTTTGCAGCCGACGCATAGCGTTTCGGCATGTCGTAGTATCCGAACGTGCCCATCGTTGCGGGATGGCGCGTAGGGTCGTAGGCCTCGTAGGGGTTGGCGCGTGTCGCTGTTTTTTGCGGTTGCGCCGAGAATGAGATGTATCCGTGGTTGTCGGCTTGCTGTATGGGCATGTCGGAACCCTCGCAGGCAGAAAGCGTTGCGAGAAGCGCGATAGCGGTTATTTTTGAGATATGTTTCATCTTGTAGTTAATTCTTTTTACCAGTCTTCAGTGCCTGAGCCGTTGTTCTTTATGTCGGCACCGGGAAGCCATTGCTCCACCATCAAATCGTTGAAAGAGATGCTGTCGCCAGTGTCGGACAATTTGAAAATGTATGTGTATTGGCAGCCCGCCTTCCACTGCATGTATTGCGCCGGCACTGTAGCCGACACCGTTTTTCCGCCAATGTTGATGGTTATGGTGTATGCTCCCTGTTCGTAGGGGATGTTGGCGAGCGGCGGCACGTAGTACCATTTATTGTAGAGAGTAGGGTCTTTGAGGATGTGTATCTGGTCGCCAGCCTCCTCGTAGGGAGTGGTGAGAACCAGGAGTCCGGACGCATCAGCCGCTTCCGACTTCGACATCGTGAGAGTCGGAAATGTGCCGACCGGAATTCCGGTGAGCGGATAGGCGGCGTCGATGGTGCCGCGGAGAGGGGTGTCGGCATTTGCCGGGGTGTCGACGAAACGGCTGTCGCGGAACTTGATGTTGCTTATCGCAACGTTGGTCGTTCCGTCAGGATAGGTGAAACGGAAACGCACCTTTGCGATTATCGGCGCGAAAGTCAGAGTGACACACGACCCGTATGCCGGCGACGTCGACGAAGGGGAGGCAAGCCAAAGGCGGCTTGCGTATGGTGTTGAAGTAGCGGTTGCTGCTTCAGAATATTCAAAATTAAAAGACAAGGTAGCGGTAGCGTTGTCGCCCGAGCTGACCGAAGTCTTTACATCTGGATTGAAGGGACTGTATGCGAAAAAGCGGTAGCTCGTTGCCGAGTAGTCCCAATATTTTATTGTTTGCAGGGTGGCAGTTATAGGATTTTCAATGCCAGCATATTCCCAGTCGGCAGTGTTTGTCGTAGAGCTGCCGGCAGAGCCCTGATTGTATGACATTTTATATCCGTCCATCACAATTTGCGGCGATGACGGGTTCGGGGAGTTTGTTGTGGTTTTATATCCCCATGTGCGGAACGTCTGGAAGATAGTCTCGAGACCGTTGCCCGCTGCTTTTGTTTTTGCATCCTGCCAGTTGTTGTTAGTGCTGCTGAAGGCGATGCTTGTCTGTGTATTGTCCGGTTCGGGCACTATTGGTTCGTCCGGCTCGGATTGCGAGCAGGAGAATAGGGAAAGTCCCAACAGAGGAAATATTAGGATGCGATGTTTCTGCATGTCTTCTTGTTTTTTTTAAAGACGGGCGGGGGAGAAACCCCCGTCCGACATATAAATGTGTCCGAGGCGTGTGAAAACACACCTCAGACACAATGTTTTTAGTCAGAATCCAAGGCGTGAGCCATGGAAAAAGAATTATTATTTGACAACGTTGACAACTTTGACAATCTTGTATGACTTTTTGGTTCCATTGTCGTATTCAACAGCGTAATATGTTTCTGTAGCCGGGTCGGTGACAACACCTGTCCACTTGAGGGCATTTACGTTGAGAGTGTGGCCAGGACCTGCCGGAACAGATGCGGTAGTGGCAACATGTTCTGTTGTTTCTGTCACAACCATCTTCTTGCCAGCGTAGTCGGTGACAGTCCAAGTCTTGGCAGTAGTGTCTTTTTCCCCATTCACGAGAGCGTTGGCAACGCTTGCCTCGTTGATTGTCTGAGTGGCACCGGCTTCGAGAGTTACGGTGTACAATTTCTGAGGAGCTACAGTAGCGCCGGCAGAATATACAGTTGCATAGATTTCGGTGCCGTTGACATATTCGTTGCCGTTGGTAGTAACCTTGTTGTCCTTGTAGCCGTATGTAGTGAAGCTGTTGTCAGAAACAGTGGTGATTGTTTCCTGGAGACCGTTTGCCTCATCGTCAACAACAACGGCGTCGAATGAAATGGCTGTCAAACCAGGTGTTGTGCCGCCGGTAGAACCGTTGGTGTCCTGAGAAATCTTGAAGATGTAAGTGTAGGCGTATCCTGACTTCCATTCAGTGTATTCGGCAGGAACGGTTGCAGTGGCACCCTTCACGTTGATTGTCTCTTTAGAACCGTCGACAGAAGTGAGCTTGTAGTCGATGCGCAGAGTGATGGCGCTTGCCGCACCTTCCGACGGAAGCACGTTCTGATAGCCGGCTCCGCAGTAAGAAGGATCCGCTGCATTCTGGCTGAGGTAAGTTTTACCTGCAGAAATCGTGCCTTCGGCCTGGTTGTTGTAGTTGACAACGCCGAATCCTTTATGATTCAATACGCCAGTCTCACCTGCAGTTGTTGATGCAGTGAATTTTACGTGAGCCTTGTTGTAGTCTTTCTCAGTAGCGTGTTTGGTACCTGTTGTAGGGAAGTATACTGTCAATGTGCCGGAGTTGTTGAAATTTCCGATGAGTGTGCCTTCTGGGTCGGCTGTGGCTGTGGTGCTTGTAGCGTCGTAGAACTTCACGTCGCTGATCACATAACCAGGGACAATCTCGAAGAGAGCCATACGTACCTTGCTGGCAAGGTGACGGAAGGACATTGATACAGGAGTCTTGTTGTAGTTAGGCTCAGTAACGGTCTTCATGTCGGAAATGTAGCACTCGCTGAGAGTGTTTACGTTGCCGGAGAGAGTGTAGGCGGCAGTGGCGAGATGGGCTTTGTCGACGTGTGTCGGAGTAGCGTATTTTGACGCCGCATCTTTTTTACCCATTGAGAATGCGATGAAGTCGTAGGATGCGCAAGAGTGGTCCCAATACTTGATGGTCTGCTGCGATGCGCTCTGTGCGAGAGGAGCGTAAGGCTCGGTTCCCTTTACCTTCATGTCCTGATTAACATACTCCCAACCAGCACGGTTTGACTCTGTAGAGAATGCTGAACCGTCTTTGAAGTTCACGTTGTAGTGGTCGAATGCATAATTTTCGTTGTTGGCTGCATCTTCATTGCTTCCTTTGAAACCGACAACTACAAAGTTGTTTTCGAGGAGTTCTGCGGCTGCGTTGCCCTTTGTTGTGGCGCGTGTGATTTTGCCCGTGTCGCCACCGAAGTTGATTGCTGAAGTGGCTCCATTTTGCTCATTTCCCTGAATTTCTCCCAAGAAATCGTCGCTTGAGCAGCTGGCGAGAGCCAGTGCCGAAGCGGCTGCGATAAAAAATTTGTTCATAAATTAAAAAATTAAAATAGTTCGTATTATTTATTATGTATAAAATTTTCTGTTGATTACATGTCGAATATCCATTCTTTCTCTTCGTAGTCCTCCACCACAGCATCGAAGCCGGAGCCTCCGGACCGGTTGGGGACAGGCACCTTGTCCATGTCGAGCTCCACTGTGATTACCCCTCCCCGGAACAGCCGTCGCGCCTGGTCGGTGACGTCAAACACGAACGTGGAGTCTTTGCCGTTGTAGAACTGCATTTTCACGTCAATATAGTGGCGGTTGTTAAGGTCGGCATCCCTCACTTTCTGCAGCGATTCCAGATATGCTCGCGCGTCAAGCTTGCTCGGGTTTAGTTTCGGGATGCCGAAAGTAAGCACCTTTCCGCCTATCACGTCGACCTTGTTGCCGTTCTTGTCGGCAACGTCCTGCTTCATCCGCATGAAGAAGTTCACGGTGATGGCGTCAGCCCCCGTCACGCCTGTGTTGAGGTTTACGGAGCGAGCCATGCCGCTTAGATTGGCGTTTCCCTCTACGGCTGTCACCTTTCTGCCGTTGTGGGCAGAATCACTTGTACCAAATAGATGTAGGTCACTGGCTGCAGCTCCATCTCGAGCTGCCGTACCCAGCAGTTGCGGTTCTCGTCGAACGTGAATCCGTCCAGATTCTTGTTTATCTCAATTCCTCCATGGTATCCGGCAAACAGCTCCTCCGGCTGATAGAAGGAGCGCGTGAACTGCGGCGAGTTGTAGAGGCCGGGTATATTGTCTGTCCGGTGTAAGCTGTGACGTGGTCGTAGGTGGTGTTTTCGTCGATACGCACACTCTGTACCCCGTCGGGAGTGTTGATGTTGTTCCAGGCAAGAATGTCCCAAAAACCGAAATCGTATTTGGCTTGGAGGTGGTTGCCGACGATTGAGTGCCTGTAAGGGGCATTGTGGACACCGAACTGGACGTTGCCGGTGAAATAGCGGCGCACCTCGAAGGCGTCAGGCTCTGTGTAGCCGATAGTGCCAAACATTTCCTTGTCGGTGTTGTCCCATCCGTAGATCCACTCCGCTTGCCAGTCGTATTCGGTGTCGTACTTGAAAATGTAGTTCCATATCACTTTCAAGTCGAGGTCGACGGTCGGTATCTCCATATCGATGTCGGCGCCGCCCTGGTGGAGATGGAGCTTAGGCTCGCGCACGCATCCCGTTGCGACAAGGCATAACAATGCAAAACACATGACGACAGCCTTGTTGCAGGCTTCGCAGCTTGCATCAAGGATGATTCGTGATATGAGTTTTGTTATATTGCGCATTGTTGCTATGTTTTGTCTAATAGTTGATTGTCGTTTCTCGGTTTCTGAAACTTACGCCTTTTTTGTTGTTGCGTCTGTAGAGCAGGTCGTAGCTGAGCGTTATCTCCACTCTGGTAGGACCAAGCCACGAGAAGCGGTGCTGCCTCTTTTGGAAATCCTTGGCATCGCCGTACCACTTGTAGTAATATTGCTCTTTGTCGGTGTCGGGGTCTACGGGGCATTTCCACTGATAGGGGTCGTAGTTGGTGCTGAGATATCCAGCCTGCAGCCCGAACTCCAGCTTCCAATGTCCGGAGCGACCTAACGGGACGACATAGCCTATACCCAAACCAGCGCCCCAGCCTTCGCCTTCCCATCCGCGTTTCTCATCGAAGCAGATGTTATAAGGTACGCGTGTGCGTATAGACTGAGGTATAAACCTCTGAAAGCCGCGCCTTCTCCCGGTTTGCGTTTGCGGATGTCGCCGCTGCGCAGATAGTAGCGGGTGTGCAGCTGATAGTTTCTGACCTGAAAATATTTATGCTCATCATAGTGCTGCCACCACGGGCAGTCGAAAATTGCCCCGTAGGTGAAGTGACCATGAAGCGGATAATATTCCAACGCAACGTTTGGAATAGGGCAGAAGCGGTCGTAGCCCGGCATGTAGGCAAAGTCAAACAGCACGTTTGTCTTCACGCTCAGCACCTCGCGACGCGGCAAAGTCGAGGCGGGTGTTGTCGCTGGGATGATGTATGCCGGTGTGATGTCGGCATTTTGGATGCGCAGATGGCAGTCGGCGACAGTTGCCGGAATGGTTGCAGCTATAGGTCGTGGAGCCAGGTCGTTGCTGTCGATGTTGGCAAGCCTTTTGTCAACGACAATTATTCTCACTGCGCGCAGTTTCGGGAAATATTCTTTCAGCAGGTAGCGCCATAGCTTGCCGCCGTCGTGCTGCTTCATAGCCGCCTTAAGACGTTGGGTGTCGTCGGCGTAGAGAGTGATTAAGGAGTCGACATCATGGAATTTGGCGTCGTGTTTCAGCATCATCATGGTGTAGAGCAGGTCGTAGTCCTCAGCCACAACGTCGTATTGGATGTGGTCGGTGCCGATGCCGTAGCTTCGAAGCAGAGCGTCGACCGATGCGCGACGTTGGTTTGCCAGACGACGGTTGTTGTCGTATGGACCTTCTGGAGAAGCGGCGGCACGTCCGAAAACAATACCCCTATCTCCCAGCCTTTTAAGCTCTGGGATAAGCACATCAGTAATCCATTTCCTATCTTGGTCGCTGATGTTGATTCTATTTACAACAAATTTTATTGGGCGCGAATTTTGGATAAAGATACTGTCGGCGGTTATTCCTTCAGCAGCCATATCCATTGCTAAACCAATAATTAGTGTAATTATCAGTTTGGTATATCTCACTCTTTTTTACCTATTCTTTTAAACCTTTTTATGCCACAAACACTGATTAAAGTTGGGAAGTATGGTGTTGTGACATACCCATATTAATCGTTGATGTGTTGATTAAAATATAACCTGCTTTTAATAGCGGATGAAAATTTACAAAGAATACAAATACGGGGGGGGGAAAATCTAAATATTTTTTTGTTGTTGATGCTGTTATTTTATGTTAACGGAGCTTTGGATTGGAGATATTCGGCGAAGATGCGGGCTGCGCTCTCCACCTTGGCAGCGCAAGGACGCGACCTGTAGTATTCGGCTGTGCGAGGCGATGCCTCGTAGGTCGACACTGCTTTGTCGTGGCCTTTCAGTCCGAGAATTTCGGCGCAGATGAGCGAGCCGTTTTGCTCGCGCGATTTCTCAAGAAGTTGTTGTACAACCTTGTAGCAAGCCGATTTGCCTTCGCGGTCGGCACCGTCGGTCTGACCGCAGTCGAGTCCCGCAAGCGACACGATGCCCGACACGGCGCCGCACATCATGCGAAGCCTCCCAACGCCGCCGCCGAAACCTGCGGCAATGCGTTTTGCGAGGTCGTCGCTGAGTCCGTAGATGTCGGCGAAAGCCGCCACCACTGATTGGCAGCAGCCATAGCCTTGCATAAAATTGTCGACAGCGCGCTGCACGCGCTCTTCAAGTTCCGGTGATAAGGTAGTATAGTCCATAGTTATGAAAACAGTTCCATTTGCTCTGGAATGTTGGGGTTCGCGTGACTCTTTTCCGGTTCTTTATGATTCTCTATTTCGGGTTCTTCAGGCTCTTCGGCAACGATTGGAATTGCGTTTGTCGGCGGTGTGGGCATCAGCCAGTCGGAATATTCGGTTGTGTAGTCGATGGCAGATATTCCCGACAGCGGAGCCGCATGGTGTTGAGCCTTTTTCTTGGCTTTCTTTTCTGCCTTTTGGATTGAAATCTCGTTTTTTGCTGATTCCAGCTCGTCTTTCAGCGCCACAATCTGTTGGCGGAACTCCTGCTCCTTGTCGGCATAGTGCTTTTTGTTGCGTTCCAATTCTTTTTTCAACTGCTCGTAGACAGAAGAAATCTCGTCTTTCGTGCTGTTGAGGTCGTCGATTTGCAATTGTTTTTGCGACAGCTCATTGTTGAGTTTCTCCACGGTGTCTTCGAGCTTGGCGCGAGTGACTTCGATTTCAGCCATCTTTGCGGTGTCGCCGGTCTCGTTAAGTTTCTCGTGCAAGGCATAGAGCTCGTCGTTCTGGCTTTGGATTGTGGACCGCATGCTTGCCAACTCATTGTTGCGCACGGCAAGTTCGTTTTGGAGCTTTTCCAGTTCCTCGCTGCTTGCCGCTGGGGCATTTTTCAGCGCTAACTTTTCATCTTCGGCTTCGGCGAGTTTGCGTTTTGTCTCTTCCAGCTCTAAGGTGGCCTGCGAGAGAGCCGTAATGCGTGCCGTCAGCGCTTCTGCTTCGGTTTTGGCGTTGCTTTTTATGGTCTCGAGTTCGGCGTTTAGACGCTCGATTTCCGCCTCCTTCTCGTTTGTGTCGTCGGGTTGTGATGACAATTCGGCAATGCGCGCCTCCTTCTTCGCCACGTCTGCTTTGGCGGCAAGGATTTGAGCCGCCGAGTCGGTGGCCTTGCGTTCGGCGTCGGCTTTGATTTCGGCAATTTCGTTTTGCAGACTCTCGTTTGCCGCGCGCAAGTCATCGTTGTCCTGTCGCAATGCCTGCAGCGCCTCATCGTTGACAGCCGCCACTTTGATTTTGTTCATCAGACTTTTGCATTCCAGCTGATACTGCTCGCGTTCAGCCTCCGCTGAGGCAGCGCGGTTTTCCAATGTCGATATGCGGTCGTTGAGCGTGGTTTTCTGCCTGTCAAGGCTTAGAATGCGGTTTCGCAGCTCTTCGTTTTTTGTCTTGTATTCGTTCATCTGCTTTGAAGCCTCCGACGATTTGTTGGCAAGGTCCATACGGTCTTTTTGCCATTGCTGGCGAGCGGCTTCCTCCGCCTCCTGCTTGATTTGCTGCAGGAAGTCGGTGAGCGTTGATCCGATGAGGCTTCTCACGTAGTTGGCTTGCGCGTCTTTGTCGATGCATTCACGCACGTATTCCGGCAATGACGTGTTGAGCACAGAGGTTACCTTGTCGACCACTTCATCGCTTATGGCGTCTTCAACATCCTTCTGTGAGATTTTAGCCACTTCCGGAACAGGCGGTGGCAATGGCTTTTCGTTTTCTTTTTTGAACGGGTTGATGTAAGACGGCGAGTTTGTCTGCGATGAGTTCTCGTTGCCCATATCTTCTTTGTCGGGAAAACCCAACATTGCTTTTAGGTTGTTTATGATTGACATATATTCAGTTATCTTCTGTTGTTGGTTTTACAATGATTCCTAATCCCGTCTTGCCGTTTATTCCGATTTGCAGCGGTCGGCTGAAACGCACGGAACGCAAATGGTCGGACTCGTAGACGGCAGGCATGCTGTCGAGATATTCAATGTCGCAGATGTCGCCGTTCTTGTCGTTTATGGTGAAATACCCGACGCCGAACGATGTGAGATTCTGAAAGAAATGCGTGCCCTGGCTTGGCTCTATGCGGTATCCCGGCAGTGCCGTTTCTGCAATCACGCGTGCGGCTGAGATGTGCGCCCATTTCACGGGGATGCCCAGTGCGGGGTCGCTTGAGCCCCATCGTCCGGGACCTATCAGAATATATCCCTTGTCGGCTTCTACGTATGACTTGTTGAGCTTCTCTATCTCGCGTGCCACCATAGGGTTGTTGAACGAGGAGAAGTTCTGCGTCTTGACATACACCACGTCGGTGACGCCGTCCATCATGCCGTGTCCGAGAGCGCTGGATGTCTTCATGATCAGCTGGCTGTCGGATGTATGCATGATTTTCTCATCGAGCATTTCTTTGCGGTCGACAATTGGACGTATCTGCAACCAATATACGTTGCCTTTTGTCTCTCCGTGCTTGTCGATGCATCCGGCAAATTCGATTTCCACCGGACGACGCATCTCTTTTTCTCCTTCGGAAAGCATGAAGTCTACAATCTCAGCAAGCGGGAATGCTTTGTGTTGCAGCACGTTGGCGAATGTAACCACGCGGCGTCCGTTGCCGTACTCGCTGTCGCGAATCACTTGGTCGTAGGGGTCGAAAGTCGACACCATATAGCGCAATGAGCCATTTTTTGCCGCGTCCTGCACACGTATTTTCTTTATGTTGAACCCGTCGTCGACCTTGAATCCGCCTTCAACGTCTTTAAGGTCGAGGGCGTAGAGTTGGGTCTGTGTGTCGCGCAGAGCAAGGTCGAGAGTGCTTGTTTGCAGCACTTTGTCGGGATGTCTTGGCGAAAAACGCAGTGCCAGACCTCCGTCAACGATGTATTTACCGAGTCCTACGGCAATTTCTGCCACTCCGTCCTCGGGCATCTCGTCGTTGATGGGGTAATAGTTGAGCGAGCGGCCCACTCCTGCAAACGATGGGTAGTAGTATCCGTCGTGCTCCGCGCCAGCCACCTCTTGTATGATTATAGCCATCTTTTCTTGGTCGATAAGATTGCTTGTGGCGGTCATGTATGCTTTGCTGTCGGCATAGAACACTGACGCATAGACGCTTTTTATGGCGTCACCGAGCAGATGCAGCATCTCCTCCTTGTTGTCGAGACGCGGCACCATATATGTGGAGTATATGCCGGCAAACGGCTGGTAGTGAGAGTCTTCGAGAAGGCTTGAACTGCGTATCGCCAACGGCTTGTCGATAACCTCAAACAAGGCAAGAAAGTCGTCTTTAAGTTGCGACGGCAGTTTTGCGTTTATGAAACAGCGCAGAATCTCCTCGTCGGGGGCGTCAGACAGGGCGATGGGATATAGGTTGTTTTCTTCCATGAATTGGTCGAAAATGTCGGTGCAGAGCACCACCGTTCGCGGAATTGACACTGTGACACCGTCAAAATTGTCGCATATCGGATATTTCTTTATGATAGAGTCGATGAAAGCCAGGCCGCGTCCCTTGCCGCCAAGTGAGCCTTGGCCGATGCGGGCGAAATTGGAGTAGTAGTCGAAGCGGTTTTTCTTGAAAATGGCAACGACTCCTTTGTTCTTCATCCTGCGGTATTTCACAATCAGGTTGAAGAAGAATTTCTTTACCTCTGCCGCCTCGCTGATTTCGCGGAAACGATGGGCTTGAATGATTTCGGCGATGGGAAACATCGCGCGCGAATACAGCCACCGCGAGATGTCGTTGCGTGAGGCGTGGTACAGCAGCGACTCGTCTGGAATCTTGAATAGGTTGTCCTGAAACTCTTTCAGGTCGTTTATGCGCATCACTTCCTCTCCGGTCTCGGGGTTGCGTATCACGAAATCACCGAAACCGAAATTGTCGGTGATGATGCGCCCAAGGTCGACAGGAAACTTCTTGGAATTCTTGTCGAGAAACGAGATGCCCATTTCTTTGGCGTAGACTGCATTCTCGGTCTCTGACGATTCCATAATGATGGGGACATAGGGGTCGATTTCCTTTATCTCTTTGGCAAGGCGGATGCCGGCGTGCTTGTCCTTCTCTCCGTCTCTGCTGAACGACACGTCGGTGATTACACCGAGAATCTCGTTCTTGTACTTGTTGTACAAAGTCATCGCCTCCTCGTATGTGCGTGCCAAAATGACTTTTGGACGTCCGCGCATACGGAGCATCTGCTCGTGCTCATTGAGCGCTTCGGTTGAGAAAATTAGCGATTGCTTCAGCAGAAACTTGTACAGGTGGGGCAACACTGATGAGTAGAAGCGCACGGAGTCTTCCACAAGCAGTATGGTTTGGATGCCAACTTCAAGAATGTCGTTGTCGCTGTTCATCTTGTCTTCCATCAATTTGATGATGGCAAGAAGCAGGTCGACGTTGCCGAGCCAGCTGAACACATAGTCGACGCCGGAGAAGTCTTCGTTGGCAAGACGCCGCGACACTTCGCGTGAGAATGGAGTCAATACGATAAACGGAATGTCGGGATAGCTTGACTTGATGTTTTTGGCTTCGCGGAATGTGAGTCCGATGTCGTTGCCAGGCATCGCGATGATTAAATCGAACGACTTGCTTCTTAAAAGATCGTGGGCGTCCTCGTAGCTGCTTGCCTGTGTCACACGAGGGGGAGAACTCAGATTGAGCGATGTGTACTCAAAATACAGCTGCTCTTCGATGCGTCCGTCTTCCTCCATCATGAAGGCGTCGTAGGGCGAGGCGATGAGAAGCACGTTGTAGATGCGGCGCTGCATCAAATCTTGAAAAGCAGTGTCGCGCAAGTAGAGTTGACTAAGTTTAGCCTCGTTCATTCGTTCTCGTTTTTCTATTCTTGTACAAATTTACGGAAATCTGACGTATTATAAGAATATTTTGCCATGAATGTTTATAAAAATATGTCTGCTCTTAAATATATAATAATGTGTGTAAATAATTGGGGCTTGTTTCTGTCGCAAAAGAAGGAAAACGGGGTGAAAAAAGTTTCCGAAATAAGTGACGGAGAATCAAGATGTTGTGAAAAAAGTTGAAAAAAGGGGCAAAAAAAGATGCTGAAAAGTTTGGCGGGAAAGGTAAAAGGCAGTACCTTTGCAACCGCAAAAGCGAAACAGACCGGTGGTCGTGAAGCTTGAGCGTGATGCCGGAGGGCGTCGGACCGGCGCGGACGCGGGGTTCTGGAAAAGAAACTTGAAAAAAAGTTCGCGAAAAATTTGGCGGTTAAAAATAAAGGCAGTACCTTTGTAACCGCTTTCCGAAAAGGAAACGGCGCAGAGAACATTGAAATGATGCGATAAAGAGACAAGACGAAGGAAGAGGGCGGAAGCCCTCCGTCAAGAGAAAGAATAGCGCAGATGCCGGGACGATCCGAGGTTGTTGGTCTGGCTGTCGGAATGACAGAGAAAAATAAAAGAACAAGATAAACAACGGAGAGTTTGATCCTGGCTCAGGATGAACGCTAGCGACAGGCTTAACACATGCAAGT
>ENA-ORSL01000587-ORSL01000587.1-human-gut-metagenome-genome-assembly--contig:-NODE-587-length-37060-cov-15.549953_pt1 | contig 37060 bp, 20 predicted proteins | sample MGYA00242190_ERZ509157 | MGnify/ENA primary metagenome ERZ509157 (study PRJEB26280, sample SAMEA2338664) | human gut metagenome | biome: human gut; feature: human-associated habitat; material: faeces... | reverse complement strand
GCATAAAAAATGAACGAGTTCATTTTATTCTGCATTCGGTTTGCACTATCTTTGTAATGAGATTAACAAGAACTTATATATGCCAGACTATGATTTAATCGCCATATTAGGGCCTACCGCCTCAGGAAAGACTCCATTTGCAGCCGCCTTGGCCGCCGAACTCCATACGGAAATCATCAGTGCCGATTCACGGCAAATCTACCGGGGGATGGACCTGGGCACCGGCAAAGACCTTGCCGACTATACCGTCGACGGGAAACAGATTCCCTATCACCTCATCGACATAGCCGACCCGGGCTATAAGTACAATGTTTTCGAGTATCAGCGTGATTTCTTGAATGCTTACGAGACTATTAAACAAAAAGGTTGCCTGCCCGTTGTATGTGGAGGAACCGGAATGTATCTCGAATCAGTGCTGAAAGGCTACCGTCTGCTGCCCGTACCCGAGAATCCTGAGTTGCGCACCCGTCTGGCGGACAAATCGCTGGAAGAACTGACCGACATACTGAAAGGTTACAAAAGCCTGCACAATACTACGGACGTGGACACAGCCAAACGTGCCATACGAGCCATCGAAATCGAAGAGTACTATGCCCATACCCCAGTAGACGAACGTTCCTTCCCCCAGATGAACAGCCTCATCATAGGTGTGGACATCGACCGGGAATTGCGTCGGGAGAAAATCACCCGCCGCCTGCACCAGCGCCTGGAAGAAGGAATGATAGACGAAGTGCGCCGTCTGATAGAGCAAGGCATCCAACCGGATGACCTCATCTATTACGGACTGGAATACAAGTATCTGACACTTTATGTCATCGGCAAGTTGACCTATGAAGAGATGTTCACGCAACTGGAAACAGCCATCCACCAGTTTGCCAAACGCCAGATGACCTGGTTCCGCCGTATGGAACGGCGTGGATTTACCATCCATTGGATGAATGCCCGGTGGCCGATGGAAGAAAAGATAGCTTTTGTAAAGAAGAAGTTGGAAGGATGATGAAATGATAAAGTGACCGGGTGATTTAAATCGTAAATAGTAAATAGTCAAATTGTAAATAGAATCATGAGTGCAGAACCCGAAAAGTTGGGAGTGATATACAACCCCAAAGCCGGAACACGGAAAGTGCAGAAACGGTGGAAAGAAATCAAAGAATACATGGACAGCAAAGGTGTGCCTTACGACTATGTGCAGTCCGAAGGGTTCGGTTCGGTAGAGCGTCTGGCAGGCATCCTCGCCAACAACGGCTACCGCACCATTGTTGTAGTAGGCGGTGACGGCGCACTGAATGACGTCATTAACGGCATCATGCTTTCCAATGCACCGGACAAGGAGAATATAGCCATCGGCATCATCCCCAATGGTATAGGAAATGACTTTGCCGACTATTGGGAAATGAGTTCGGACTACAAGAAAGCGGTGGATTGCATCATCAACAACCGCCGCCGGAAAATAGACGTGGGTACCTGCTATTATTACGACGGTGAAAAGCATCTGACACGCTACTTTCTCAATGCCATCAACATAGGCCTGGGAGCCCGTATCGTGAAAATCACCGACCAGTGCAAGCGTTTCTGGGGAGTGAAGTTCCTCTCCTACTTCATGGCACTGCTATCTATTATCTTCGAACGGAAGCTGTACCGCATGCATCTCAAGATAAACGGCGAGCACATACGTGGACGCATCATGACTGTCTGCATAGGCAGTGCGTGGGGATACGGACAAGCGCCTAGTGCAGTGCCCTATAATGGCTGGCTGGATGTTTCCGTCATTTACCGTCCCGAATTGCTGCAACTATGGTCGGGATTGTGGATGCTTATCCAAGGGCGGATTCTGAACCATAAGGTAGTGATGCCCTACCGTACGCAAAAAGTAAAAGTGCTGCGTGCGCAAAATGCCTCTGTCGATTTGGACGGACGTATTCTCGACCGTCATTTTCCACTGGACATCAGCGTACTGCATGAAGCAATAACATTGATTATACCCAATTGAAAATACTTAATCAGTAACAACCTATGATTGAATTAAAGAATAATCCCGCCGGAAACTTCTTCCTACTGGCAGGTCCATGTGTCATCGAAGGAGAAGAAATGGCAATGCGCATTGCCGAACGTATCGTGACTATCACCGAAAAACTGCAAATCCCCTATGTATTCAAAGGGTCGTACCGCAAAGCCAACCGCTCCCGCCTGGATTCCTTTATGGGCATCGGCGACGAAAAGGCGCTGAAGATACTGCAAAAAGTGCACACCACCTTCGGAGTACCTACCGTGACCGACATTCATGCAGCCGAAGAAGCCACCATGGCTGCCGAATATGTGGATATTCTGCAAATTCCCGCCTTCCTCTGCCGGCAGACAGACCTGCTTGTAGCCGCCGCCAAAACCGGAAAAACCATCAACATCAAGAAAGGGCAGTTCCTCTCTCCGCTTGCCATGCGCTTTGCGGCTGATAAAGTAGTGGAAGCAGGCAATAGGAACGTCATGCTGACGGAACGCGGAACTACTTTCGGTTATCAGGATTTAGTCATCGACTATCGCGGCATCCCCGAAATGCAGACCTTCGGTTTCCCCGTCATCCTGGATGTAACCCACTCCTTGCAACAGCCCAACCAGACCAGTGGCGTCACGGGAGGTATGCCGCAACTTATCGAGACCGTAGCCAAAGCCGGTGTTGCCGTAGGTGTAGACGGACTGTTCATCGAAACCCACGAAAATCCCGCCGTAGCCAAGAGTGACGGCGCCAACATGCTGAAACTCGACCTGCTGGAAGACCTGCTGACCAAATTGGTCCGCATCCGGGAAGCAGTCAGATAAATTCCATTTATCCGGAATGGAATCCGAAAAAAACAACAGAAGTTGTGATTTATCCAAGGGCTGTCCGACAGATAGTTCAAGAACAATTTAAATTCATAATAATATGAAACATCTATTACGTGGTTTATGGATTGTAGCGTTAATTCTTTGCTGCAATTTTCAGCAGGTATTTGCACAGCAAATGCCGCCTATCCCGGTCGACAAAAATGTCCGTATCGGAAAGTTGGACAACGGATTGACCTATTATATCCGCAAGAACAGCCAGCCTGCAAACCGGGCCGACTTTTACATTGCCCAAAAGGTAGGCTCCATTCAGGAAGAAGCCGACCAGCGCGGCCTTGCCCACTTCCTGGAACACATGTGTTTCAATGGAACGACCCACTTCCCCGGTGATGCACTGAAGCAATACCTGGAGCGTATCGGGGTGAAATTCGGTGAGAACTTGAACGCCTATACTTCCGTAGACGAAACCGTATACAACATTTCCAATGTGCCGGTCACTACTCCGGGAGCCATCGACTCCTGCCTGCTGATTCTGCACGACTGGAGTAACGATTTGACCCTGGACCCGAAGGAAATAGACAAAGAACGCGGAGTCATCAACGAAGAATGGCGCACCCGTATGAGCGCCATACAACGCTTCCAGGAGAAGATGCTTCCAGTCATGTTCGAAGGAACGAAGTATGCCACTTGTTTCCCTATCGGAACGATGGAGGTCGTTATGAACTTCAAACCGCAAACTTTGAGAGACTACTATGAAAAGTGGTACCGTCCGGACCTTCAGGGTATTGTGGTAGTTGGCGATATAGATGTGGACGCCATCGAAGCCCAAATCAAGAAAATGTTTTCTGATATTCCCGCCCAGCCCAATGCTGCCAAACGCGAGTACTATCCGGTAAACGACAACAAGGAGCCTATTGTATTGGTTTATCAGGACAAGGAACAGTCCAATGTACAAGCCCTCATCTTCAACAAGCACGAAGCCACTCCTGACGAGCAGAAAGGCGACATGGGCTATCTGGTACAGAATTATGCAACCACGCTCATCAACAATATGCTGAATGCGCGTCTGAACGAATTGGTACAGACCGCCAATCCTCCTTATATATATGCCGCCACTTATGACGATGATTTCTTTGTTGCCAAAACCAAAGATGCCTTCACCGGTGTCGTTGTCTGCAAGGAAGATGCCATAGAAAATGGAATAGCCACTCTCCTGCGCGAAACAGAACGCGCCCGCCAATTCGGCTTTACGGAAACGGAATACAACCGTGCCCGTGCCGAATATCTGCGCCAACTGGAATCTGCTTATAACGAGCGTGACAAACGCAAGAATGAAGAGTACGTGGATGAATATGTCCGTCATTTCCTCGATAACGAACCGATTCCGGGCATCGAAAACGAATACGCCATCATCAATCAGATAGCTCCCGCCATTCCGGTTGCCGCACTGAACCAGATGATGCAAGCCCTCGTGACAGACAGTAACCAGGTAGTCGCAATTCTCGGTCCGGATAAGGAAGGATTGAAAATGCCGACAGAAGATGCAATCAAGAAGATTCTGAAAGATATTAAAGCTGAAAAACTGACTGCCTACGTAGACAAGGTGTCGGATGAACCTTTGATGGCCGAAGCCCTGAAAGGCGGAAAGATTGTATCCGAGCAGACAGATGATACATTCGGCACTACAACGCTGACACTCTCCAACGGAGTCAAGGTCATTATCAAGAAGACAGATTTCAAGGCAGACGAAATCCGCATGAAGGGAGTCAGCCTAGGCGGTAGTTCCCTGTTCCCCGACTCGGAAATCATCAACATCAACGGACTGGATGCAGTGAGTGTCGGTGGTCTGGGTAATTTCAGTGCCGTAGACCTGGAAAAAGTTCTGGCCGGCAAGAAAGCTTCCGTCAGCTATGGTATCGGTGACAAGACAGAAACCGTCAATGGCAGCTGTTCACCGAAAGACTTCGAAACAATGATGCAGCTCACTTACTTGACGTTCACCGCTCCACGCCGTGACGACGATGCCTTCGCATCCTACAAGAACCGCAACAAAGCTGCTTTGCAGAATATGGAAATGAATCCCCAGGTAGCGTTCAGTGACTCTGTCTCGGCCGGTATTTACATGCACCATCCCAGAAGAGCCAGAATAAAGGCGGACATGATTGACAAGATGGATTATGACAAGATTCTGTCCATGTATCAAGACCGCTACAAAGATGCCAGCGATTTTACCTTTATCTTTGTAGGAAATGTGAATGTGGAGGAAATGAAACCACTCATCGCCGAGTACCTGGGTTCACTGCCTGCCATCAACCGCAAGGAAACATTCAAGGACAATAAAGTGGACATGCGCCAGGGAGTTTATAAGAACGAATTCGTACGGAAGCAGGAAACTGCCAAAGCGTCGAACTTTGTCCTGCTGAACGGTGACTGCAAGTACGACCTGAAAAATGACATCCTGCTGAGTATGACCAGCCAGATTCTCGACTTGGTTTATACAGCCAAGGTACGTGAAGACGAAGGGGGCACTTACGGTGTATATGTAGGCGGCCAATTAAGCAAATATCCGAAAGAAAAGGCTCTCTTGCAGATTGTATTCGAAACCGCTCCGGCAAAAAGAGAAAAGCTGATGCAGATTATCTTTGCAGAACTCGACAACATCGCCAAAGCAGGTCCGTCGGAAGGAGACTTGAATAAAGTGAAGGAGTTCATGCTGAAGAAACATGCCGAAGACTTGAAGGAGAACAGCTACTGGCTGGGAAGCATTGACGAATACCTGTTCACCGGTATGAATCCGATAAAGGATTACGAACAGATTGTCAACAGCATCACCGTGAAGGACATCCAGAAGTTCACCGACGACTTGTTCAAGCAGAAGAACGAGATTGAGGTATCAATGATCAGTCCTGAAACTCCTGACAAAGAATAAGAGAGCCATACACACAGAAGGCTGCGTTGTTCGATGAAAGGCAGCGCAGCTTTTTTTATACAAACTCTATATATACAAATACTATGAGTCTTTTCTTAGATTTGCGCAAGCACGGAAAACTGGCAGAAAAACGAAATCCGATGTACGAAAAAAGTAAATTCGGAAAATTCTGGATGTACTTCATGTTTGTCTTCTGGGCCGGTTACCTGATATTCTTCGGTACGACCTTTGCATTCGCCTTTGACGGCGGTGCCACAGAAGCCTATCACGTAATGAATTCCGGATTGATATTTGTCCTTGTGCTGGATTTCCTGATACGCCTGCCTTTCCAAAAAACACCCACCCAGGAAGTGAAGCCCTACCTGCTGCTTCCCATCAAGCGGAACCGTCTTATCGACTTCCTGCTGATCCGTTCCGGACTGGATGGCTTCAATCTGTTCTGGCTGTTTCTGTTTGTTCCGTTTTCCATCATCACCGTCACCAAATTCTATGGAATCAGTGGTGTGCTGACCTATTGCATTGGCATCTGGCTGCTGATGGTATTCAATAACTACTGGTTCTTGTTGTGCCGCACACTGATGGGTGAGCGCATCTGGTGGCTGGCACTACCGGTAGTAGTATATGGTGGCATTGCCGCCGCACTATTCATTCCGGACAACAGTCCGCTTTTCGACTGTTTTGTCAATCTGGGAGAAGGGTTCATCACCGGCAATATACTGTCATTCATCGGTGTACTGGCTGCCATCGCCCTCATGTGGTTCATCAACCGCACCCTGATACAGAAACTCATCTACAATGAACTGAACAAAGTGGAAGATACACGGATAAAACATGTATCCGAATACAAATTCCTCGACCGCTACGGCGAAATAGGCGAATACATGAGACTGGAACTCAAGTTATTGCTACGCAACAAGATTTGTAAGCGTTCGCTCTATTCCATCACCGGTGTAGTGATAATGTTCAGTAGTATCATTAGCTTTTCCGATGTGTATGACGGAGGTCTGAGAGATTTCTTCGTCCTTTATAATTACATTATCTTCGGCATCATGTTCCTCAGCACACTGATGGGTTACGAAGGCAATTACATTGACGGACTGATGAGCCGCAAGGAATCTATCTACTCGCTGCTGCGTGCCAAATACATACTGTACAGCATTGCATTGCTCATTCCTACGATTCTGATGATTCCCGGTATGGTTACCGGGAAGGTATCCGTACTCGGTTGCATCGCATGGCTGATATTCATTCCGGGAGCCGTATACTGCTGTCTGTTCCAACTGGCAGTCTACAACAACAAGACTACCGACCTGAATTCAAAGATGACCAGCCGGCAGAATATAGGCACCGGTCTGCAGAATCTGATTTCAGGAGGTGCTTTCGGCATACCTTTACTGCTGCTTTTTGCACTGAATGCCATCTTTGGCAAAGAGGTCACCCCCTGGATACTTATCGGCATCGGCGTGACATTCATCGCCACTTCCAAATTCTGGCTGATGAATGTATATCACCGGCTCATGAAACGCCGCTACAAGAATATGGAAGGCTTCAGGGACAGTAGACAGAAATAGAAATCATTAAACATCAATCACTAACATGATACGCATCAATAATTTACAGAAGAATTTCGGCACAAAAAAAGCCGTAGATATAGAGAACTACACCATCGGGCAAGGCGATATGCTGGGACTGGTAGGCAACAACGGTGCAGGCAAGACCACCCTCTTCCGCCTTATTCTTGACTTGCTACAGGCAGACCGGGGCAATGTAACCATCAATGACATTGACGTCAGCAAAAGTGAGGACTGGAAGAACTTCACGGGAGCCTTTATAGACGACGGTTTCCTGATAGACTACCTCACTCCCGAAGAATACTTCTATTTCATCGGCAAGATGTACGGTCTGAAGAAAGAGGAGGTAGACGAACGCCTGCTTCCCTTCGAACGCTTCATGAACGGCGAAGTGATGGGGCAGAAAAAATTCATCCGCAACTATTCTGCCGGAAACAAGCAGAAAATCGGCATCATCTCCGCTATGCTACATCACCCGCAACTGTTGATTCTGGATGAACCGTTCAACTTCCTTGACCCCAGTTCACAGTCTGTAATCAAACACTTGCTGAAAAGATACAATGAAGAGCACGGAGCCACCGTCATCATTTCCAGCCATAACCTGAATCACACAGTGGACGTTTGTCCACGTATTGCATTGTTAGAAAACGGTGTTATTATCCGCGATATACGAAATGAGAACAACTCTGCCGAGCAGGAATTGGAAGCTTACTTCAACGTCGGTGTGGAGGAAGAAGCCGTGGTAGAAGAAACAGTAGTAGAAGCAGCCGTAGAAGAAATAACGGAAAAAGAAGATAAAACGGTAGAAGAAAAAAATTCGGAAGCATGAAAAAATATCTTTCTTATATAGTAGCTCTTACCATCATATTGATAGGCTTAAGTTCCTGCCATACTTCCGCGCCACGCCTGGACTACAAAGCCCTGGCGCAAGCATCCGTCCGTTTGGGGGTGGATATTGAACTGCAGGACAACCACAAGCTGTACATCCATGCCTCCGAATGGATAGGCACCCCCTATCGCGCAGGTGGCGACAGCAAACGTGGAACGGACTGCTCCGGACTGGTATCGCAACTGTATAAGAAAGTTTACCACACCCGTCTGTCGAGAAGCACAGACGGGCAACTGAAAGAGAGCAGTAAAATCTCCCGCCGCAACTTGCGTGAGGGAGATTTGGTGTTCTTCACCAGCCGTGCTTCCCGCAAAAAAGTGGCACACGTAGGCATCTACCTCAAGGACGGCAAGTTTATACATGCCAGCACCAGCCAGGGAGTCATAGTCAGCAACCTCCGGGAAAAATATTACACCCAACACTGGCTCTGCGGAGGAAGAATAAAATAATACTAATTTTTCCCTTCTTGTGATTTTCTTTACTCTGTCCCGACTGATAGTCCAGAAACTATTAAAAGAAGAAAACAATGAAGAAACTTTTAGGCATCCTCTTATTCATCAGCATTGCGCTGAGCGCCAATGCACAACTTTTATGGAAAGTATCCGGTAAAGGATTAGAGAAACCATCCTATATTTTCGGTACTTATCACCTCTCTCCACTCAGTATAAAGGACAGCATTGCCGCCATGCCGCAGGCCATGAGCGAAACCGCCCAAGTCTACGGGGAAGTTGTGATGAGCGAAATGGCGACTCCCGCCTTCATGCAAAGCATGCAACAGCAGATGATGATGCCCAAAGACACCACGCTGCAAAGCCTCTTTACTCCCGAACAATACGAAGAAGTAGGCAAAGCCATCAAGGAAAACATGATGGTGGACATTGCCATGCTGGCACAACTGAAACCGGCTGCCATCAACCAGCAGCTTGTCGTCCTGCTCTACATGAAACACACTCCGGGCTTCAACCCGCAAGAACAGCTCGACACTTACTTCCAGCAGCAGGCCGGACAGCAAGGCAAGAAAGTTGGCGGTCTGGAAACAGCCCAGTCACAAATAGACATTCTGTTCAACAGCCAGACGCTGCAACGCCAGGCAAACCTCCTCTACTGCGCTATCAGTGACATCGAGAAAGGTATCGAGCAAAGCAAGCGCCTGATTGCCGCTTATGAAAAGCAGGACCTGGATGCCATGCTGCAACTGATGGAAGAGCGCGACGGCAATTCATGCGACCCGCTGCCCGGAGAGATGGAAGCCATGCTGGACAACCGCAACAAGGCATGGGTTGAAAAGATGCCTGCTATCATGACAGAAGCCCCTACCCTTTTCGTAGTCGGCGCCGGACACCTGCCCGGAGACAATGGAGTGTTGAACCTTCTGAAGCAACAAGGATACACTATAGAAGCCATGAAATAAATCCTCTAACAATTCTCTCTAACAATTTTTAATGGCAAGCTATACAAAGCGTGACGGTCAAATACCATCACGCTTTGTTTGCATATACACTTTATTCTCCTCATCATACCGTACATCCAAAAAAATATACTACTTTTGCACCAAAGTCTTGGCAGTTATAGTGATAACGGCCATTTTTGACTTGATTCGATAAGAACGCAAGAAGCGAAAGTTATTATCCCTGCCTATTCGGAATCTGGAAAATTCAATAAACGTCATGGGATGATAGCAACAGTTTCTTCACGTCTATGTTATTATATACTTAGGCGTGGGGACTGTTGTCTATTTATGACGTGGGCATTTTCCAGAGCCTCGAATGCAGATAGGCAATAACAGTCCTCGCGCTTTTTATATAATAACCTTCGTCAATGGGGACAGACGAAATGAAAGACACCGCGTATGCATCTTACATTATTTGGAGAAGTACAGTTATTTCTGTTAATTGCCGTTACATCTGCAAGCTTTCTATACTGGATAAATCATAAATACAAAAGTCTGAACAGACAGATTATCCGGGCAATAGACATTCCAGTATATCTGCTGAACAGACAAGGTATTGTCGTAAAACTACTTAATACACCTACCGAAAAGGCAAACAGACTTCCGTTCCTGAATCCGGGAGTTCTAAATATCAATAATTTAGTGACAGACGCCGATGAATGCCGGAAATACATGACGTCGCTGTTACGCGTACTGAATACCCGCACTTCGGACAGCCTGACCCTAAAGATAAGAATAGAAAGTGGTGAGAAACTATATATCGCAGTGCGCATGGTCTACCTCAACAGAAATTATGTCATAGCCTTCATACGCGACATTACGGAAGATGAAGTCCAACGCCGGGAAAACGAAAAATACCGTTTCTTCCTTGAAAGTATTCTGGAGAACCTCCCCATCGCCACTACAGTAAAAGATAAAAACGATGAAGGACGTTACCTGATATGGAACAAAAAAGCGGCAGAGATGATGGAAGTCCCCGCTGAGGATATTGTGGGACACTATGAAGAGGAGTTCAACCCCCTAATGCAAGATAATTTCATTCAGGAGACAGACAAAGAAGTTGAAGAGTCGGAAATTCCCCAGTCCTACATCAAACACTTTGTCAATCCCAAAGGCAGAGAGTATATTCTGTCGTTTCACAAAACGCTGGTGTCCTACAACAAAGGGAAAGAGAGGTGGATTGTCAGTTCTGCACTGGACATCACCGAACTGCTGGCAGCCAAAGAGAAAGCAGAAGAAGCCAACCGCCTGAAATCGGCTTTTCTCGCCAACATGAGCCACGAGATACGTACTCCGCTAAACGCCATCGTCGGATTCTCCTCCATACTTTCCGATTATATACAAGACGAAGATACAAAGGAATACATACATATCATCGAAGAAAACACCCAACTGCTGCTGCAACTGATTAATGATATTCTCGACCTGTCACGCATCGAAGCTGGCATTCTCGAATTCACAGAAGGAGATATGGATGTAAACAAGACGCTTGATGAAATGCAGACGATGGCAAAACTGAAACTTCCGTCCGAAGTCAGTATACGTCTCCTGCCCGGTGCGGATTACTGTATTATTCACACAGTCCCCAAACGGGTAAGACAAGTACTGAACAACTATCTGTCAAACGCCCTCAAGCATACGGAAGAAGGTTTCATCGACATTGGTTATCACCTGCCGCAAGAAGACAGGATTCGCTTCTTTGTCCGTGATACCGGTTGCGGCATTCCTCCTGAAAAGCAAAAGGATGTATTCGAACGCTTTGTCAAGCTAAACAGCTTTAAACAAGGCACGGGCCTCGGACTCTCCATCTGCACCATGATTGCCGAGAAAATGAACGGAAAAGTGGGCGTCAGCTCTATTCCGGGGAAAGGTTCCGAATTCTGGTTCGAAATACCCTATCAGCCTGCCGGAAGCCAACCTGCATAGAAAAGCCCGCCACTGACATGAACTCTGTCAACGACGGGCAACCTAAACCATCACCGATGCTATCCTGACTCACAATACCTATCGAAGCCTAAATCGCAGTTTTCCACTCTGCACCAGTTCTTCATGAGTGATACGATATCGGGACAGTTTTTTTCCTCCCAGTTCCATTTCACGGATATAAAGCGACTCTGCCGACGGGCGTTCCGTCTCTATCACCAGTTGGTCGCGTCCCCAATACTTAGGGTCGAGCTTTATGGTCACCTTATCAAATACCGGAGTAGACAGCGTATAAGCCGGTTCTCCGGGACAATCCGGATAAAAGCCCATCATATTGAAGATAGCCCAAGCGGACATCGTTCCGGTATCATCATTGCCGGGAATTCCGTCGGGGGCATTCTTGAAATACTTCTGCAAAAGGCGGTGCAGCTCTTTCTGCGTGCGCCACTCCTCACCCTTGAAATAAGAAAAAAGATGGGCGTATGCAATGTCCGGTTCGTTGGCAGGGTCGTACAGTCCTTCGTCGAACACACGCTGAAGCTTGTCTACGAACGGCTTCTTTCCACCCATGAGCCGGGCAAGCCCTTTCACATCGTGGGGAACATAGAAAGTATAGTTCCAGGCACAACCTTCGTGAAATCCGGGGTTCGGCTCAAAGTTCTCTCCCTGCCTCGGGTCGAAAGGAGCATAGAATTCACCGTTAGGCAGGATAGGACGGAAAGTACCGTACTCCTTACAGTAATAATGCTTGTAGCCCAGCGAACGTTCGTGGAACAGACGGGCATCCTCCTTCTTGCCAAGCGCAGCAGCTATGCGCGACAAGGCATTGTCGGCTATATAGTATTCCAGGGCATGTGAAACGGAATTGTCATACTGCTCCCGCAGGGGCACATATCCCAATGACACGTAGTCGTCATTGTCCGGACGGAGCAGGTTCTCCGCTCCCGGCAGGGTGGCTCCCTTGCGCATGGCCTCGTAGGCCAGTTCTATATCAAAGTCGCGCAGACCTTTCAGCCAGGTGTCGACGATGACGGGAATGGAAGGGTCGCCTTCCATGGTCAGCGTCTCACGTCCGTAGAGTTCCCATTTGGGAAGCCAGCCGTGTTCGCGGTACATGTCGAGCATGGAGCGCACCATCTGCAATTGCCGTTCGGGATATACCAGCGTAAGAAGCTGGTGCACATTGCGGTAAGTGTCCCACAAGGAAAAGACGGTATAACGGTCTCCTTTGGTGGTCAGAATTTTGTCACTCTCCATAGCAGGATATTCCCCGTTCACATCTTGCAGGATATTGGGATGTATCAGCGTATGATAGAGTGCCGTATAAAAAACGATTTTCTGTTCCTCCGTACCTCCTTCTACAAGGATGCGCGAAAGGTCATCGTTCCAGCGGCGACGGGCTTCCTCCAGCACTTGGCTGAAATTCTTTCCCTGCTGCTCGGTATCCAGATTGAGCCTGGCATTCTCTATACTCACAAAAGAGACTCCCATCTGTACTTCCACTTGCTCGCCCTCTTCGGTATGGAATGTAAGGTAAGCGCCGATGTCATCTCCTGCCAGCTCTTTCCCGTAGCCGGTGTAAAGTTTGTAGCGTCCGTTATCGGGATCCCATTCAGCCTCCACACCGGTCATGGGGCGTTGCTTCTTCCAGTAGCCCGAAGCGGCAGGCTGCTTGTTGACACGCATCACAAAGTAGATGGGGAAAACGGCCTGCGGGTTGTAGCAGAAAGTACCCAGCAGCTTCATACCTTCAAACTCGCACTCACCCGTCCGGCGCAGAAAAGCTCCCGATTCATTAGTCAGGCCTTCGCCCAGGTTCAGCAGCACATGGCTTTGTCCTGCAGGAAAAGTGAAACGCGCCACACCCGTGCGGGGAGTTGCCGTCACTTCCGTCTTCACATTGTAGCGGGTCAGGAAGTTGCTGTAATATCCGGGGGATGCCTGCTCGTCCTTATAGCGGCTTCCATATTCCTTATAATCTACGGACAGCTCTCCCGTAGTGGGCATCAGCAGCAGAGAACCCAATTCCGGACAGCCCACACCGCTCAAATTGACATGCGAGTATCCGGTAAAGAAACAATTGTGATACTCATAGGGAGTAGACCACCAGCGGGCATCTTTATCGTATTTGTTGTCCTCCGAACCCATCACGTTGAAGGGCACTACGGACATCATTCCATTGGGACAGACGGCTCCCGGATTCGTGGTACCGAAGTTGGTGGTACCGACAAAAGGATTCACATAGTCCGCAGGATGCTTCTCCGCAGCCATAGATGCCGTGAGCATTCCAAAGGAGATGATACAGAAAGTAATCAGTCGTTTCATAATATAGTAAGGATTTGTTCTTTATTAGTTAGTGAGCACGCTACCCATGCCGGTGTCATTGCATGCACTCTGCAAAGTTATTGCAAACGGTCTGCAGTGACACTGCAAACTACTTTGCAGTAGCACTGCAACAGTTTTGCAGTGACGCTGCATCAGCTTTGCAGTGGCGCTGCAACGGCTTTGCAGTAGCACTGCAAAAAGCATGCAGTATCTTTGCAGTGATATTACACTAAGTATAAAGCAGTTACGGCAGGCGCTTTTCAGCAATACCGAGCGCCTGCCAACTGCTTGGTACTTACAAAATACTTGTGCGCTTCGTGAACTCCAGAATCTCACGGATATACCCAAAGGCAAGCCCCACTACCGTATCGGCTGCACCGTAGTATACAGCTACACGTTCTCCATCTTGCAACGCTGCGCAAGGGAACACCACGTTGGGAACATCACCTTGCAACTCATAAGGAGCAGCAGGCGCAAGCAGATACTCACGGGTGCGGTAGAGCAACTTGGCAGGATTGTCCTTATCCAGAATAGCTGCTCCCATGGAGTAACGGAAACCGTTACAAGTGGTTATCACGCCATGATAGAACATCAGCCAGCCCTCGTCCGTGAGGAACGGTACCGAACCCGCCCCTATCTTGGTACACTGCCAGGCACTTTCGGGGAAAGGCGTAGGAGCCATTACATGGCGGTGTTCGCCCCAGAATTTCATGTCAGGGCTGAAGCTAATGTAGATGTCGCCAAAAGGAGTATGTCCGCTATCGCTGGGACGGCTCAAGAGCGCATATTTGCCATCGAACTTCTGAGGCAACAACACACCGTTGCGGTTGAAAGGCAAGAAAGCATTCTCGCACTGGAAGAACTCCTTGAAATCGAAAGTATAGCCGATGCCGATGGTGGGGCCGTAGTAGCCGTTGCACCACGTAATCCAGTAGCGGTCCTCAATCCATGTCACGCGCGGATCGTATTTATATTCGGACTCTATCATGTCCGTATTCCCGGCCTTGAACTTGATTGGCTCATGCTCTATTTCCCAGTGGATGCCGTCCTTGCTGAAACCGGCAAAGATATTCATCTGCACCGCCCGGTTGTCACAACGGAACACACCGGCATAACCATCCTTAAACGGAACCACCGCACTGTTGAAAATGCTGTTCGACGACGGAATATGGTAGCGGTCTATTACGGGATTCTCCGAATAACGCCACATTACATCCTTACAGCCTGCCGGCCGTTCTTCCCAAGGCATTGTGATTTTGTTGCTCATAATTGCTCTATATTATTAATTGGTTATTGTTGTTTCTTCTCATCGGCATACGTAAATGGTATGAAGTACGTAATGAGGAACGCCGGAATGGTGGCAAACAGCGTGAAGGTAAAGAACGCCTCGTACCCCAACCAGTCGCTGACAAAACCGCTGATTGTGCCCGGCAACATCACACCCAGATTCATGATGCCCGAAGCAAAGGCATAATGTGCCATCTGGTGCTTTCCCGGCGCCACCTGCTGCATCATGAACAAAGTCAGTCCCACAAAACCAAAACCATAACCGAAGTACTCGAGCACGATGGCACTACCTATCAGCAACCCGCTTTCCGGCTGGTACATGGCAAGCAGGGTATACGCTACAAAAGGCAGATTGAAGATGCAGCACAGAGAGAACAGCGTCCGCCGCAATCCCCGGTGCGAAATGTAATAGCCTGCCAACAGTGACCCCAGCACAAAGGCTGCCGCCCCATAAGTGCCGTAGTACAAACCTATCTGCTGCTCATTCAGTCCCAAGCCACCTGCCGAACGCTCCGCCTTCAAGAAAAGAGGGACAATCTTCATGACAAAACCCTCGGCAAGGCGATAAAGGATAATGAACGCTATATAGTACCAGATGTGCTTCTTCAAGAAGAAATCCTTGATTACCGCCACCAACTGCTCCCACGTCTCCCTTGCCGACTTGGCACCGGATGCGGCCGCACCGCCCGACGGCAACATGCGTATGTGATAGAAGCCAAGCAGCAGCATCACCGCCGCCAATATCAGCATCACCGTCATCCATGCATACCGGGTAGCTTCATAGCGGACTGCCTCTGTGGCACCCTCCACTCCACCGAAGCCTACCAACAAAGCACCTGCCAACCAGACCAGTCCACCGGACGCTACAATCTTCGCTATATTGTAGAAGGCTCCCTGCCAACCGATGTACTTGGCCTGGTCCTGCTTGCTCAGTTCCGACATGTAGACACCGTCCGTAGCCACATCGTGTGTGGCTCCACTGAAGGCAATCACCGCCAGCAGTGCAATGCACACCGCAAAGAATACCGGCAACTGCAACGCCAAAGCTACCAGAGCAAAGCCTGCCCCGGTAACCATCTGCGTCAGTACCACGAAAAACTTCTTCGTCTTGAACATTTCAAGGAACGGACTCCAAAGGAACTTCAGCGTCCAGGGCATCATGATGAGCGACGTCCACAGAGCAATCTGCGCGTCACCGATACCCAGCCCCTTGAACATCAGCACAGAAACCATGTTCAGCACCACAAACGGCAATCCCATGGCAAAATATACGGTGGGGACCCACGATATAGGATTATGATTTTTTCGGCTCATCCCTTCTGTATATTATCTGTGTCACTTCAACGGTTCACTGCCCATAGTCAGCTCCAGCGTACCGCCGTCCACTATATCCTGATGCGTGAAGAATGGAGTCTCCAACTTATTGCCGTTCAGCACAATGCTCTGCACATACTTGTTGTCGCGGCTGTTGTTGTGGGCTATCACCTTGAACGACTTGCCGTCTTTCAGATGAACGGTCGCCTCGTTGAACAGCGGGCGTCCGATGGAATATACCGGCTTGCCGGGGCATACTTGATAGAAGCCCATCGCATTCAGAATGTACCATGCAGACATCTGTCCGCAGTCTTCATTGCCCGAAAGTCCGTCGGGGTTGTTGAAGTAAAGCGTATGCAGCACCTCATCCACAATCTCCTGCGTACGCCAGGGCTGGCCTACGTAATTGTAGAGATGGGCAATGTGATGGCTCGGCTCATTGCCGTGGGCATACTGGCCTATCAGACCGGAAATATCCACCGAAGTCGATTCACCTTCCAGCTTGGAATCGGCAGTGAACAGAGAATCCAACTTGCCGATGAAGGCGTCGCGTCCTCCCATCAGTTCCACCAATCCGTCCACATCGTGGGGAACGAACCAAGTCCACTGCCATGCCGTACCTTCGCAATAGTCATCGTTACGGTGATTGGAAGCGCGGGGGTTGAAAGGCGTACGCCAGTTGCCCTCACTGTCCAGTCCGCGCATGAAGCGGGTACTCGGATCGAAATAAACTTTATATCCCTCGGCAAAAGCCGCATACTTATCGCGGTTGGCTTCGTCGTCCAAAGCACCTGCCAGTACGGAGATACACCAGTCATCGTAAGCATATTCCAAAGCTTTAGCCACAGATTCATTGTCTTTATCGCAAGGCACGTAGCCAATCTTGTTCTTCCAGTACTTGGCCTGCGGCATCAGATGCGGCACAACCAAAGGATGGGTGATAATACCCGTCGTATCGTATTCTGCCGTACGGAGGCAAGCCTTGTAAGCCTCCTGCACGTCGAAGTTACGGTATCCCTTTACATAAGAATCCGCTATGAGGGAGGCTGCATGATAACCAATCATGGTACCCGTATAGTTTCCGGCCAGTTCCCACATAGGCAGGACGCCGCCCTCGCGGGACTTCTGGATGAGCGAACGGATGAAAGCCTCGTTCAGTTCAGGATCAATAATCGTCATCAGCGGATGATAGGCACGGAAAGTGTCCCATAAAGAGAAAATGGTGTAGATAGGCTCGTCCACCCTGCCTTGATGGGGCTTCAAGTCCATACCAAAGTAACGTCCGTCAGCATCGGTAAACAAGTTGGGCTGCATACCCGTGTGGTAAAGTGCCGTGTAGAACATGGTACGCTGGTCGTTGTCCTTCGTATCGATGTCAATCTTGGAAAGATAAGTGTTCCACTGCTGGCGGGCAGCACGGCGCACACCGTCAAAATCCCATCCGGAGATTTCGGCTTCCACATTCTTGCGGGCACCGTCCATATCCACGGCAGACACACCTACCTTTACCAATACCTCTTCATTGGGCTCCGTCTGGAATTGCAGTAAAGCTTTAGCTGTAGGCAGAAGCGGACCGCCTTCGTCCAATGCCATGGAGTCCGTGACCAGCGTATAGGTAAATGGTTTGGAGAACTTAGCGTAGAAGTTGATATACTGGTCGAAAGCCCAATATACAGTCTTCTTGCGTCCACGGATTTCAGTATCGCTGATTACTTCCAGCTCCATCTGTTCATTCTTCTGGCGCTGGATACTGTAATCCAGGTCGAGGATAAAGCCTGCATCTTCCGCTTTCGGGAAGGTATAGCGATGAATCGCCGCACGTTTGGTAGAGGTCAGTTCGGCTTTCACCCCGTAGCGGTCCAAAAATACGGAATAATATCCCGGTTCGGCTGTTTCATTCTCGTGGGAAAAGGCAGAGGCGTACGCCATCTGCTGGCTCTTCGAGCCCATGGAGTGGTAATCCTGCCGACCTACAGTGGGCATCAGCAGCACATCCCCGTAATCGGCACAACCCGTACCGCTGACGTGGGTATGTGAAAATCCGTTGATAGTAGTATCTGCATAGTAATATCCGGAGCAGGCATCCCACTCGTAGATACGCGTGTCGGGGCTGGGCTGAATCATCCCGTTGGGAACTACCGCTCCGGGATAGGTATGCCCATGTCCACCCGTACCGATGAACGGATTGACGTAAGACGCATAGTCCGGTGCCGTCTGGGTACAGCTGCAAACCGCCCCCAGCAGAAAAAGTCCGCCCAACAGTATGGAACTAGATTTCATGTTTTTCTTCATATTGTTTATTGTATAAGTAGGTGTATAGCTTCATAATAGAATCTTGTTATATGAGAATGCTTGAGGAGGGCCGCCCTATTACTTTGAGCAAAGCCCTCCTTTGTTTCATGTATGAAAAGGTTCAAGCATCCGTTTTCCGAAACCTCAGTTTACGGAAAACACGGCATCAGCGTACCTTCTTCATCGTATAGTTCTCACTCACGAAGTAAGGAACATCGGGGAAGATGTCGGTCTCAATCTCACCGCCTACATACTTATAGGGATTGATAGCCCATCTGTTGCCCAAGCCATAGATATGCATATCACCGTTAGGAGCAATAGCACCATCCATATAGTAATCATCATAGTTAGGATATGCTTTCCACTGGAAATTCTTGCTGTAAGTACCGAAATGCATCTTGTAGGTAGCAGGGTCTTCAGCATCGCCCTCATGAATGGTTTGCGGATAGATGAGCAGTGCACCGTTATAGTAATCGCAATGCATCGGATACTTACCGGTGATTTCGGGGAAAGTGCCCCAGTTGTAAACCACATATCCGGTACCTTCTTCATCCTTCTCTATAATTACATTCTTCTCAAACTCCTGACTGCCTTTCCAATCCCACCAGCGAGGATTGCCTTCTTCATCCACATAGGTAAAGAGAGAATTGCTGGAAGTTACCTTCCACTCGCCGACCAAATCTTCATAACCCAACATTTTGCCCTGATAAGCTTCACCGATACGGCTCCAGTACTTGCCGCTCCACTCCACTTCATCATCAAAAAGTACTTTACTTATTTCCGAAAGCAACGTATAATACTGATACACCAGCGGTTTGGGATTGTAGAACATCTGAATGCCATAACCTTCATCTTTCACTTTCTGGAATTTGCTCTTGTCAAATCCACTCCAACCTCCGTTCAAATCATCATTAATCTTCCAAGGCAGCGGAGCATACTTGGATTTGGGCAGGTTCTCAAAATGAGACTCTTCACGGCCAAAGGCTCCCTCGGGATTCTGATTCTGGTAGTAACCGTAGGTCATATAGTCCACAATGTCACCTACCTTCATACCCTCTACCTCACCGTCTGGAGAGTCGAGCGAACCATATTCATACACACCGATCAGCTTGTCTCCAAATACCTGGCGGCACTCATAAACCAAACGCGCGAAGTTGGCACGTGAGCGTGTTTCGAAGCCGGGACCGGGATTGGAGTTGTTGTAGTTGGTGTACTCATCATCAAAGTCGATGCCATCCAAACCATAAATATCCAAGTAGGCTTTCAGTTCCTTGGCAAAGTCTTTGGCAGCAGCTTCCGAAAGGTTACCCATACCAGCCTCGTCATGGTTGCCAAGAATAGTCATAGCCACCTTAATGCCCTTAGCCTGCAAAGGACGGATGAACTTATCCGCATTTCTCAGCAAGAAGGAAACCTGGTCATTGCAGAAAACATGTACGCGACCGGTCTTGCTATCCACATTGATGTTGGCAGCAAAAATGCTGACTACATCAAAGAAAGGCTTTCCGTCGCTCTTCATGGTATATTCACCCATATTCAAGATGTTCTCGTCATTTACTTCCACAAAGCAATGTGTAAGTATATCACCCTTACTGATACTCTCAGGAATAGCAGCCAAAGGCTTTACCAAGTAAATATATTCCTGATTGTTTGTAGAAACTTCCACCCCGTTATTGGCAGATGCAGAAACGGCAACAGCATAAGTCTGTCCGATTGTGCCTCCGGCATTGATATTCAGTTCCACAGAAGCCGACTTCTGTTCGCCCGCCTTGATAGTGGCAGTTCCACCGTTCGCCAGGCTCAGCTTATCGGCGGGATACATTTTATAGCTTGTTCCATTCTTCTTATTGTAAGCCTCCAAAACGTCTTCGTCCACTTTGAAGGTCACCGTAACATCCTGCTCTGCAGCTTTGCTCAGTTCAAAATAGAGATGTCCGGTAGCAACCTTGTCGCCAAAAACAGAAATCGGAGTAAGTTCACGTGCACCGGCGGCAGACTTTACATAGCCATACACGCCATCCACAGTATCCAGCTTGTCACTGTTGCCGGTGTTGATGACAACATCATCTTCACAACCGGTGAAGCATATTCCTGCACATGCAAAAGCCATTGCCAGCAAGCCTGATTTTACATGATTCATATATTTCATAATCAATATCTTTTTATTTGAATTAAGGTATAACTAAATTATTTAGCGGGCAGTTCCACAGCAGTCCAAGTCAATGATTCCACTGCAGTAGCATTGTTCTCATTTCCGCTATAATCGTGAATGGCAGTACCGGCGCCCTCATCGAACTTCCAGTAAGAAACCAGTCCGTCAGCATCCGGCTCTACCTGGTAGAAGTGGTCCTTTGCATTGATTTCTGCTGATGTCAACACCTTGTTCCAGATACGCACCTCTGAGATATTACCTTCCAACCAACGGTCACGATTGTATGAATGGCCAATCCAGAATCCGTTACCTTCATCGGTCATGGTCTGGCCCCAGTTCACGACTCCGCAGTCCAAAGTAGTCTCCAGCATATTCTTACCATTGATGTAGATTATAACTGTTTTTGCATCCGCATCGTAAGTCACAGCGATATGTGTCCATTCGTTTGTCGGAATAACCAGACTCTCATCGGTCACATTGCCGCTACTTGTAGCCACCTGCAACTGGTTTTGAGGAATTCCGGCATCACCGATGCGGAGCAGGAACTTACCTTCGATACCCATAATGGAAGTCAGCATCTTGTCAAACTTGCTTACACGAATCAACGCTTCTGCCGTCAGCTTATTCATATTATTGGCTACATCTGGATTGGTCCAAGTTACGTAAACCAGATTCTTGGTAATATCAGGAACCGTATTAATCAATGCGGCACCCTTCAGCACGTAGTACATGGTACCGGAGCTCTTCAAGACTCCGATGCTTGCCTGGTCTACCGTAACCGGCAATACATATACCTTCTCACGGTCCAGCTCCGTCAAGTTCTTGAAGCTGACAGTGATGTCGTCTGAAATGACAGCACCGGCCAAAATGGTAGCCTGCGGAGTTTCTACCGTATAATAGTTTTCCGGCAGAGCCTCGGCTGTGTCATAATAGGTAGCGTTATAAGTAGCTACCAGTGAAGGGTCCGCCTTCAAGGCAATAGTTATATCCTGCGATTCAGGACGGGCCATTGAAATCCGGAATGAACCTTCCGTATCGGAAACAGTGTTTTTCAACAACACAGTACTGGTCATCGCCGAGCCGTTGATATACACCTGATTATCGAAATTCTCAACGTCATTATCATTACAAGCAGCAAATACACCTGCCAATAATGCCATCGATACTAAATATATACTTTTCAGTTTCATGATATTCTTTTATTTTTTAGGAGCAGGATTCATAATATTGATAGCTTCTCTCACGTATTGATAGGTATTGGTAGCATTGTAATAATCATTCTGCATGTTCTCAATAGCCAGACCAGCTTTTGTAAACTCTGCAGACGGTTCTGTCACCCAATAAGCAGCTTCCGACAGAGCTCTCAAAGCATTGTAATATCCGGTAGTCTTATCTGTTGTATCCAGAGAGACGGTAGATGCCGATACAATGAAGCGGTCAGCCGGAACACCGTCTGCCATCAAGGCCTGAAGCGCTTCTATCCCCAGTTGGGCAACATCCGTGACATCATTTGTAATCAAGATGATATGGTCACAAGAAGAGAGCACAGACTGGCCTATCAGGTTGGCAGGATACCCCTGGAACACCAGTTGCTTACCTGAATTGGCACTCTTCCAGTTGGATATCACACCGAAGAAAGTATCCTGATTTGCCTTTGCTTCAGCCTTGTCGGCTTCGGACATGTAGATAGGATTGCTACCACGATACTCGGCTACAATACCGTCGAAAGGTGCTTCAAGAGCTATCAGTCTGTTCAGCTCAGCCGACAGATAAGCCGAGAATGCAGATGTTTCTGTTCCTTCTTTCACCTTGTCGGTATGTTCCTTCAAGATATTGTCATAGCTGATGGAATAGAATACTTTCGTTCCCTTCTCATGTACATTTGCAATATCTTCCAATTCGAATTCCACCAAATCGGGAGTAGTTGCGATAATTACGTCCAGGCTGTCGGGAACATCCGACATGTGCTGCCCGCGGCTGAAAGGAACTTTCTCACTATTATCAAACCAGCCGTATACAATCTTATGGTCAGAATTCTTGTATTCCTGCAAGTTCTTCAGATACTTGGCATACAGTTCGGGAGACTGTTCGTCGATTCCGGGTTCTTTCAGTTTAATACTCTCTGAATCCGTCCAGTCGGAGCAGGCAGACAATGCCAATACGGAAAAAGCTGCCAGCGCGATTCCTTTGAATGATTTCTTATATAATTTCATAATTATTCAGCATTTATTGTTATTATTTGCGTGCCCACCATACGTCAGTAGCCATGTTGTCCGGTCCACCCAGATAGTTGCTTACTGCCTCTTGCACGTTTTCAGTATTACTTGTATATTCTTCAGAAGGATAAGGCATACGGCGTGCACCTTTCTCGCTATCAACAATTCCACCGCTCAAGTTACCTTCACTGGTTGCAGGCAACAGTTTGGGATAGCCCGTACGGCGATAGTCAGCCCAAGCTTCGTTACCCAACGGCCAATTCGCAATCCACTTCTGGGTAATGATACGTTCCTGCTTTTCTTCCTTGGATGCCCCTTCATTCCACTTGACAGTAATGGCTGAAAGGTTCTTTTCATAAGTATTAAGACCGGCGGGATCTTTGTAAAGAGCAGGTACACTGCTTTCATCAGCCAGATAGCTGTCTACACCGGTAGCTCCCCACTGTTCGAAAGAGAGACGGACACCTTGTTCATAAAAATCAGCAGCGGTTCCTTTCATGTTGAAACCATAGATTGCAGTGGCTTCAGCACGCAAAAAAGCAACTTCTGCCGCATTCATCCAAAGCACGGGATCAGAAGAGGAAATCTTCACACGTGAATAATTGATGAAATACTCCTTCATCTTACTGAGGTTGATACCGCGACGTAATCCTACATAAGTCTCTCCAGGCCATTTTGATTCCTCAAAATAGCTGGCACGACGATTGTCGTTGTAACCGTTCATGTAGCAGATGATGTCGGCAGCAGGATGGGTATCACCACCTGAAGCTTCTTCATTGTAACGTACTGCCACAAACAACGGATTGCTAATTGTACCGAAATACTTCCATGTAGCATTGTCTGCATTTGTTTCAATCAGACCCAACTCGTGATTCACTGCACTTTCAGCCATTTCTTTAGCCTTAGCAGGGCTTACATTGGCAATACGGATAGCCAAACGCAGTTTCAATGAATTGGCAAACTTCACCCACTTCTGTACATTACCACTGTACACGAAATCTGCAGAAGCAACCAACGCCGCATTTCTGTTTTCAGTCAGCACCTCGATGGATTCGTCCAGTTCCTTGAAGAATGCGTTATATACTTCTTCCTGCGTATCATAAGGAATGGTAATCTTGCCATCCTGACCGATTTTAGAATAAGGAATAGGACCATACGCATCAGTCACGCGACTCATGGCAGCAACCTTTATGATTTGAGCAATGGCATAAGGAACCGGATTATTGGTATTCTCCGATACTTGTTTCACTGTGCTCAAGTTACCGTAAAGTGTTGAAATGATACGGTCACTTATCAAGAACACACGCGTCCAGTCATTTGTAGCATTAAAATTGGATATTGTATTGGACCAGCCGGCATTTGAATCGGCAAAATAACCTCCCAACGGTCCACCCAACAAACAATCAGTAAACTGTGCCGTATTGACATCTGATGAGATAACCGTACTTGCCAAGTTACTCATGGCAGAACCCAGTGCATAATCATCCGGAGTCAAATCACCCGGTTGATAAGGATTGGAGTTGATATCCATATAATTGCCGGTACAGGACATAAAGCCCATAACCAACGGAGCAACAATCAATTTATTTATAATATTTTTCTTTTTCATATCGTTTGGTATTAAAATTTAAAGCTCAAGCTAAAGCCGATGTTACGCAAAGCCGGCATCATGAAATAGTCTATTCCCTGATAAAAGTTATCGGTAGAAGCTACACTTTCGGGATCGAAAGGAGCCTTGCTGTAAATCATCCACAAGTTGCGGCCTACCAACGAAACCTTGATATCGCACACATCATTCAACAACTTTCTGGGGATGGTGTAACCCAAAGATACTTCCTGCAGACGAACATTGGTAGCAGAATAAGTGTAGTATTGGGGAACAGACGTGCCGCTACCTACTACACCGTACCATGTTTCGGGGTTTACCTTATCTCTACCATTCACCAACACGTAACCTAAATCACGTGCATCGGCAGAAGCCTCGGACACACCGTAATAGTCCAACATAGCTTGTGTACGTGAGTAAACCACACCACCCAAACGGGCTGAAATCAAGAAACCTGCTGTGAAATTCTTCCAAATGAAGTTATTACGCCAAGCCAAATTACCTTTAGGAAGTACGCTTCCCAACTTGATATATTTATCCGGGTCCGTTATGGCTTCCGTAGCAACCGTTCCATTTTGGTCCACAAAAATCTGTCCGTTGGCATCACGTTTCATATCCCGCAGGGAGTAAAGGTCACCCATGCTCCCACCTTCTTTCAGTAAGAAGCGGGCATCACCTAAACCACCCATGTTCAACGTACTCAAAGAGAACAGCTCACCGGTAACGGGATTGATGGCATTATCTGCCAAAGTCAGGATTTTATTCTTGTTGCTGGAGAAGGTTATACCTGTATCCCATGTAAAATCTTTCCAAGTATTCTTGTAATTCAGCGACAACTCAATACCGGAGTTACGTACGGCACCAGTCTGGATATACATAGCCGACCAACCGCTGACGGGCAACTGCGGATTGAATGTCTGATTCATAGTCTTGGCATTGTAATATGTCACGTCCAATTCAAAGTTCTTGAGGAAACGCATGTTCAAACCGATTTCCCAAGAATTGGTACGCTCAGGTTTCAGATTGTACAACGGATATTGGGTCGTGATACTCCACTGGCCGGAACTTGAATTCCATTCATAGTGAGGATTAGCCAAATATCTGGAGAAAGCACTACCAACAGATGCCCATGAACCACGAACCTTTATAAAAGAAAGATAATCTTTGTTCAAGTTAGGCATTAGCTCAGACAGTACAACAGAACCACCGACTGAAGGATAGAAGAATGATTTGCTGTTGGAGTTGGGACCTGCCAGCTGTGAAGGCCAGTCGTTACGTCCGGTCAGCGTCAAGAAGTAAGTGTTCTTGTAACCAAGCTCAGCCGAAGCGAAGAGAGACTGGGTCTGTTCACGCCATCCTTCCTGCAAACGCTGTGTCTTGCTGGCACTCAGGTTCTGGATGGCAAAGTAGTTGGTCAAACCTACCGGTTCGCCGCTGAAGGCATCGCCACCATCAGCAATCGGACCACGTGTTTTCATTGCATCCGAACGTATATCGGAGAATGAACCACCGACGTTGGCCTGGAGTGACCAATCTTCACCGAAATATTTGTTGATACTCACCAGGAAGTCTGCATACAACTGTTTGTCCTGCGTCTTGGTAATACCATAAAGACCTCGTGAAGAGCTCTCGGTGAGCTGTGTATTGGTAGAAGCATAGAACTTTTCTGTATAATCATTGTTGGAGTTATCCAAACGTACACGTCCTGAAACAGTCAGCCAGTCCAGAATCTTATAGCTCAAACCGGCATTCAGCATATAGCGGTCCTTCTTGTTCTGGCGCAGATTGCGGTAGTTAATCCAATAAGGATTCTGCATTACCATACCTTCGTCACCTACCGGCCAGTATTGCGTATAAATCTTACGGGCAGCGTCATAGCGCTCATACATGCTGATATCAGACCAGTCGTTGCTGCGCGGGAACAAATAAGCACCCACCAACGGGTTGTTGTAAGTACCCTGGTTCGTCATGTTCTGGTCATTCTGCAGAATATAGCTTGCACCGAAGTCCAGAGTCATCTTGTCGTCCAGGAAAGTAGTGGTGTTACGTACCGTGAAGTTGTAACGGTTGTATTTGTTGTTGGGAACAATACCCTTGGAGTTTACAGCAGCAGCCGATGCATACGTCTGGTTTTTCTCTGTACCGGTTGACAAAGAAATGCTCTCTGTTCCTACAATACCCGTCTGGAAATAATCATCTCTCGGGCTGTAATTGTAGTTATTGGCTGCAGACAAAGGCGCTCCCCAGCTCATGGCTCCTGAAGTGCTCATCACACCACCGGTTCCCGTACCGTAACGGTTTTGGAAGCTCGGCATCACAAACGGATTGGTGAATTCAGTATTACTGCTGACAGTAAGGCTCACCTTACCTTCTTTACCTTTCTTTGTAGTAATGACAATGGCACCGTTGGCAGCTTCCGAACCATACAAGGCAGCAGCGGCGGCACCAGTCAGGACTGACATTGACTCGATGTCTTCCGGGTTGATATCGGCAATCGGTTCTGAAGATCCCTGGGAGTCGAACTCCTTACCTCCGGCAGTACCACGGCCAGAGAAAATAGGCACACCGTCAATTACATAAAGTGCATTGGAAGACTGCATGATAGATTTCGTACCACGCATCACTACCTTTGATACACCACCTACACCGGATGAAGAAGCATTGATGTTCACACCCGCTACCTTACCACTCAATGAGTTCACAAAGTTGGCATCTTTATTGGAAGTAATGGCATCTGTATTCACCTGCTGTACATTGTAGGACAATGCCTTTTCCGAACGCTTGATACCGAGTGCAGTAACCACAACTTCTTCAAGCTGTTGGGTATCTCCGGCCATCATTACATTAATCGGTGCATTACCTTTCACGGGGATTTCCTGCGTAGTATAACCGATATAAGAGAATACAATCACCGGATTCGTTTCCGTAGTGGTCAGCGTAAAGTTACCGTCGAGGTCGGTAATACACCCGTTGCTAGTACCTTTTATCAATACATTCACACCAATCAGAGGTCCCATGTCATCTGACACGACTCCGGTAATCGTCCGTTCTTTCCCTTGTTGGTTGCCCTCTTGAGGAGCAGCAGACTTTTCAGAAAGATAAACGATGTTATCCTCCACTTTATAGGAAATGTCTTTCCCTTTGAGAATAACATTCAAAGCATCTTCTATAGACGCATTGTTCACTTTGACGTTTTCTACCGGCAACGCAGCCAGTTTGTCGTCATAAAAAAATTGATACTTGGATTGAGACTTGATTTGTTCAATGACTGTCCCCAATGTGCCGCGAGACACATTCAGGTTTAACTGGGCAAAGCCCCACTGGATAGAAACTGCCATGAACAACAAAACTAATAAAGCCCGCATGAACGTCGAACTCCGAAAAGCATAATTGTCTTTCATAAACACAATTTATAGGTTATACAATAAATTACTTCGAGAGATTCATTCTCTCGCATTCCTATATAAAACAACAGACAATGAAAATACACTTACTGAAAAAGTATCTTTTTTATCATTAATCCTAAAAAAAAGAGTTACCCCGAAAACAAGTTGATATATCATTTTGCTCAATATTACTAACGAAGTAAATAATTATTTCCACCTGATTCAAGAAAAACACCTATAATACAGATAGTAAATAGCAAAATGATATATCAACTTATTTTCGAGGCAACCCTTTTCTTACTATATTATTACTATTCTTTACTTCTTCAGTTCATTCGAGAAAGAATAAGGATAATCTTCCGGCTGCGTACCTCTCTTCATATTAGGCTGGCTGCCCATATCAAACCTCAAGGTACCGCCATTCAGCAAATCGCCATGCGTCAGATAATTCCTGGAATAATCCACGCCGTTCACCTTGAGAGACTCGATATACATGTTCTCCGGTGAGTTATCCGGAGCGTCAATTGTCAGGGACTTACCGTTCTCGAAATGGAGGGTAGCCTTACGGAACAGAGGGGCGCCCAATACATACTCGTCCGTACCAGGGCAAACCGGATAGAAACCAAGTGCAGAGAAGACATACCACGCGGAAGTCTGACCGTTGTCCTCGTCACCGCAATAACCGTCGGGACCGGCAGTATACATGCGGTTCATTACCTGACGAAGCCAATATTGGGCCTTCCAAGGTTCCCCGGCGTAGTTATAAAGGTAAATCATGTGCTGGATGGGCTGGTTGCCATGGGCATAGTTACCCATATTCATCACTGTCATCTCACGGATTTCATGGATTACCTGGCCGTAGTAGCTGTCATCGAACAAGGGCGGGACAATAAATACAGAGTCAAGCATCTCTACGAAAGACTCTTTTCCACCCATCAGGTCTATCAGACCTTGAGGGTCGTGGAATACAGACCAGGAATAGTGCCAGCTGTTACCTTCAGTAAAGGCGTCACCCCACTTCAAAGGAGAGAAAGGAGACTGGAACTGGCCGTCTTGATTACGACCACGCATCAGCTTGCTTTCCTTATCAAATACATTCCTATAGTTCATGGCACGTTCCGCAAAGAGTTTCTGCTCCTTCTTCGGACGGTTCAGTTCTTTTGCCATGCGGTAGATGCACCAGTCATTATAAGCATACTCCAAAGTACGGGCAGTGTTCTCGTTGATTTTCACATCGTAGGGAACATAACCAAGCTTGTTGTAATACTCATAGCCGAGGCGACCCGTAGAAGAGACCTCGGGATGGACATTCTTTGTACCGTTGATGAGACCTTCGTACAACGTCTGCACATCCTCCACCTTCACACCTTTCAGATAGGCATCTGCCAGTACGGAAGCAGAGTTGTTGCCAATCATACAGCCACGGTGACCCGGACTTGCCCATTCGGGGAAGAAACCGCTTTCCTTATAGGTGTTGACAAGACCTTCCTGAATCTGCCTGTTCACCGACGGATACATCAGGTTGAGGAATGGGAAAAGACAGCGGAAAGTGTCCCAGAAACCGGTATCCGTATACATATAGCCGGGCAACACTTGCCCATTGTAGGGACTGTAATGAATCGGATTTCCCGCCTCATCCAGTTCATAGAATGCACGCGGGAACAACAAGGAACGATACAAACATGAGTAGAAAGTACGGTACTGGTCAAGGGTTCCGCCTTCCACATCAATACGGCCCAGCACCTTGTTCCAGGCATCCTGACCTTTCTGAACCAGTGTTTCCAAATTGTCATTGCCAAGCTCCTTCAAGTTACGGTCAGCCTGCTCAAAACCGATGAAAGAAGAGGCTACACGGGCATGTACCACTTCACCCTTACGGGTTTTGAAACCGATAACAGCACCGGCATGTCCGGCTTCCTGCTCAACCTTATTCTCGGTCAAGACGCCATCGGCTACAGACGCCTTATAAGTAAAAGGCTTGTCGAACTCTATCACGAAATAGTTCTTGAAGTTCTCGGGAACACCGCCGCTGTTACGGGTAGTATAACCGATAATACGATTCTGTTCCGGAAGTATCTTCACATAAGAGCCCTTGTCAAAGGCATCGACAACAATGTATGAATGATCATTTTCAGGGAAAGTGAAACGGAACAATACGGCACGGTCGGTAGGGGTGAACTCGGTAACCACATCGTGTTCGGCAAGATATACCTTATAATAATGAGGAAGTGCTACTTCGCCCTTGTGGGAGAACCAGCTTGCACGCTTCTCTTCATCAAACTCGGGTTTGCCAACCACCGGCATAATGGAGAACTGCCCGTAGTCGTTAATCCAGGGACTGGGCTGGTGTGTCTGCTTGAAACCACGGATCTTGTTCGCGGTATAGACGTATTGCCAGCCGTCACCCATCTTACCTGTCTGAGGAGTCCAGAAGTTCATACCCCAGGGACGTGCGATCGCAGGATAGGTATTACCGGTGGAAAGCTCGAAAGTAGACTGCGTGCCGACAAGAGGACTGACATACCGGGTAAAGTCTTTGGCATGCAGCCATAAAGCACTGCTCACAAAAAAAAACAATAGGATTAATTTTCGCATAATATTAGAAAGTTGTTAGTATTAAATAAATTCTTCTCGTCATATCTCGAATTTGTGCGGCCTTCCTACTTCATTGAGGAGAGGAAAACACTGTTCCCCACAATTTTATACTCCAATGGAATGGCATTCTTTATCAGATTCAGCACAGCCCCTACACTCTCTTTTTTCTTCAGTGTACCCGAGTAAGTCTTGCTTACATCTATGTTCGGTGCCAGAATTACCCTCACCCCATACGAATTCTCCAATGTACGCGCAATGGTGTATAGGTCAGCCTTCTCAAAGACAAACTCATTATTGTGCCAGTTTTCGATTCCCGTATCCACCTGCTTCACCACCAGACGCCTAGTCATTCCGTTCAGCTCGGCTTTCTGTCCGGGGGCAAGGATAATCATACCCTCGCCATGATTACCTTTCACCTCTACTTCGCCTTTCAAAAGGGTAGCTACTGCAGACATCTTAGCCTTGTCAGACTTGAGGTTGAAAACAGTTCCCAATACTCTGACCTGCATGACCTCACTCTGTACGACAAACGGTTTTTCCGGATTCCTCATCACCTCAAAATATCCTTCTCCTTCCAGATAAACCTTTCTTCCCTTCCCTGCAAACTCATGTGGATATTTCAGGGTAGTGTTTTTATTCAGCCAGACTTTGGTTCCATCCGGCAGTTTCAGTTCCTTAATCTTATCATGAGTGGTGACAGCCAGTAATGTTTCCGGCTGGCTATAAGTCTGATAAAAAAGATAGCCGAAAGTACCCAAAAGGAAGAAGCCCACAAATACGGCCGCATACCGTATCCACCCAACCATCCTCCGTACCTTGTATTGTTTCGTCTTCTCTTGTTCCAGCCTTTTAAACAATCGCTTTTCGGCCTTTTCTATGTCTTGTGTATTCGAAGTATCCCCCAGTCTCCCCAAGTGGTAAATCTCCTCCAGCCTGAACAATTCGCGTGCATTCTCACCCGACTCTTCCAGCCAGGCGTTCACCTCACGAAGTTCATCTTCCGTACATTCACCCATAAGGAACTTGGCCAATATCTCCTCATTCAACTTATTCATTCTTTCCTTCATTATGATAATAAAACAACGCTGCTCGCAAAAACACTTACTTTCCCGATGAAAAACAGAGCCAACATCAGGTTCAGATACCCCAGTTTATCACGCAGCAACTTCAAAGCTTTGTACATGTGGGCCTCCACCGTACGCAATGACACTCCCATTGTATCAGCTATCTCCTTATTCTTCATATCATGCAGATAGCTGAGTTTGAATACCATCCGGCACTTGTCCGGCAATTCATTGATGGCATCGGACAGCTTCCTCCTGAGTTCGGCATCCTCTATCCGTTTCACCACATCATTGCTGTCAGGTTGATAGAACTCAACCCTCTTTTTATGGATTTCGAGCATGACAGCCTCATAGCCACTCACAATGTCCCGATGCTTCAGAACGTTCAAGGCACGGGTATACACCGCCCTATACAGAAAAGCCTGAATCTGCTCTCCCACCTTCATGGTATCTTTCCGCTTCCACAGCTCCACGAAAACATCCTGTACCACATCTTCCGCATCTTCTTCCCCCACAATGCGTGTGGCATAGAACAGCAGGTTGGTATAATACCTGCGGAAAAGGGATTTATATGTCAAGTCGAAATGTTCATTCATATGTTAGCCGGTTATCGGGGACTGTACCATGCCTGACCTGGCTTATCCCCCATTTCAAATTCGAAAACACTTCCATCCATTATCTGTTCATGCGTAATATAACTTTTGTCATAGTTCTTACCGTTGAGTTTGACAGATTGAATGTAGCAATTTTCCTTGCTCACCGCCGGCGCCAGTACCGTAAAGGTCTTTCCACCGGGCAGGTGCATCTTCATTTCCGGATATAGGGGGGTACCGATTTCATATTTTCCACCAACCGGGTCTACCGGATAAAAGCCCATCGCACTGAACACATACCAGGCGGACATCTGTCCGCAATCCTCGTTGCCGCACAAACCGGCAGGAGTGTTCAGGTAGAGTTCACGCATCACCCGGGCTGCATATTTCTGGGTTTTCCAAGGTTGATCCACAGCATTGAACAGATAGATGACGTGATGGCTAGGCTCATTTCCATGCGCATACTGGCCAATCATCCCGGTGCTGAAAATAGGCAACTCATCATCTGCAGAAGGATTGTAAGTAAACATACTGTCCAGCTTCTGGGCAAACCGTTCCTTACCTCCGGTCAAAACTATCAAACCGTCAATATCCTGCTGCACAGACCAGAAGTATTGCCAGCCGTTGCTCTCGCAGATGTGCGGAGTATAGTCGTCCGGCGAGAAGTTCCGGATAAACTCTCCCTTGTCATCACGGGGCTGCATGAAAGAACTTACCGGATTGTAGACATTCCGGTAATTACGGGAACGCTTATAAAACTCGTCCGCAACCTCCTTATCGCCCAGCTTCTCTGCCATACGGGCTATACAATAGTCATCATATGCATATTCCAGTGTTTTAGAAAGTGACCAGTTTTCCGAATTATACTGATCTGTCACATTATAAGGAACATAGCCATATTTCTTATATAACCCAATGCCACGATAGGAATCGATATTGGCAGTAGCTACACAAGCCTCCAAGGCCTTTTTCGCATCGAAGTCCCCAATACCTTTCAGATAGGCATCTACAATAACCGGCACAGAGTGGTAACCTATCATCATATCTGTCTCGCCCCCCTGAAAATTCCATACGGGAAGGCGGCCGTTCTGTTCGAAGAAGGCGAGGAAGGACTTCACCATATCATTCACCCGTTCCGGCTCAATAAAAGTATAGAGAGGATGAGCCGCACGGTAAGTGTCCCACAAGGAGAAAGTACTGTAATTTGTCCAGCCCTCTACCCGGTGCACTTGCTTGTCGGGACCGTAATAGGCGCCGTCCACATCACTGTAAATGGTAGGAGCAATCATCGAATGATATAAAGCTGTATAGAACTTGACTTTCTCATCGCGGTCATCGCATTTTATTTCTATCCGGGACAATTGTTCGTTCCAATCATCCTGCACAGCAGCCAGGTATTTGTCGAAATCATCATCAGGTACTTCTGCTGCTAGATTACGTGCCGCCCCTTCCATACTTACACCGGAGATGGCAGTACTGACAAGAATCTGTTCTCCTTCCTTAGTCTGAAAGTCGAATCGTGCAATGACAGATGTTCCTATCCGCTTGCCTTCTTTCTCTATGGCAGCTGTATCGAGCTGCATCGCAGCAAACGGTTTGGAGAAACGTGTACGGAAGTAGAGGCGCTGGTCGCGTGCCCAACCGTCAGAGTAACGGTAACCTTGCACCGTTACCGAATCGACGGCTTCTATGTGAGAATCATTGGTAAAATCCCAATTCATGGCTTTCCGCAAATTCAGGAAAACGGCAGCATCGGCTTTTGGGAAAGTATACCGCTGAATGCCACAACGCTCGGTGGCCGTCAACTCTACATTTATATTATAATCTTTCAGACGCACCTGATAATATCCAGCGCTTGCCGACTCTTCCGAATGAGAGAACAAAGAGTGAATGCCGAGCGGAGCTTCCGCCTCCTTATAAGGCAATGTCACCGGCATAAAAGAGATGTCATACAAGTCACCAGCGCCGGTTCCGGAGAGATGGGTATGGCTGAAGCCTGCAATGGTACTGTCCGGATAAAAATATCCGGAAATACGGTCCCAGCCCGGCAGTCCGTTGTCAGGACTGAGCTGCACCATGCCAAACGGCGCCTGGGCACCCGGATAGGTGTTTCCAGTAAAATCTGTACCGATAAAGGGATTCACAAACTCTGTATAAGACACACTCTTCACATCCGACACCTGCGAGGTGCATGCCAGAAAGGATGAAAAGACCACAAACAAACAACAAGATTTTATCAAATTCATAACATTATAGGGTTAACGTGTATAGTATAACAACCTAACCGGATAAAACACTTACACATCTTGTCACTTTTCTACAGAATTCATGCAAACAAAAGTAATACAAAATTCCGATTAATCCTCTTTTTTATTTTGTAAAAATATACTTTACACTATCTTTGTCACAAAAAGTCACAATGAATTACACGACCTATCTTTTCGACTTTGATTATACGCTTGCTGATTCTTCCCGCGGAATCGTCACTTGTTTCCGCAACGTACTGACCCGTCACGGATATACAGAGGTGACGGATGACGACATCAAACGTACTATCGGCAAGACTCTGGAAGACTCTTTTTCCATCCTCACCGGCGTGACAGATGCCGGACAACTGGCAGGATTCAAGGCAGAATACCGAAAAGAGGCCGATACGCATATGACTGTCAACACGGTGCTTTTCCTGGAAACCAAGTCCGTACTGACTGCACTGAAGGACTCCGGCGCCCGCATCGGAATCATCTCGACCAAATACCGATTCCGCATCAAGGAACTCCTCGACCAGCATTTTCCTGAAGATTTTATGGACATCATCGTGGGTGGTGAAGACGTGAAAGCCGCCAAGCCATCTCCCGAAGGGCTACTCCTTGCCATTAAGCGGCTACATGTCAGCAAAGCCGAGACCCTCTATATAGGCGACAGCACGGTAGATGCGGAAACAGCCCAAGCGGCCGGAGTAGACTTTGCTGGAGTCACCCACGGAGTAACCACTGCCAAAGAATTGGAGAAGTACCCACACCGGAAAATAATGAACACCTTGGAAGAACTGCTGGCAGTTCAGGAGGAGTATCCTTCCATATTCAAGATTGAAAATCCCATCCGGCCGGAAAACGCGCATGCCACTTCTCCCCGGAAACAGAAAAGGATAAGCGTCTGGCAAATCCTCCTTCTAGTGACACTCTTCTGGCTGGCTATTGAAGAGCTGGACATGACCGACGACAGCAACTTCTTCCCGGTTGTTTTCATACTGACATTGTGGGGTATCCTCCAAAAAAGAAGGATACTACCCAACAAAGCAAAAACTTTCATCGACTCATGGTGGCACCCCTGCGCAGTACGCTTACGCGCATTTCACATCAAGCTGATACAAGGGAGAAAAACTCCTCCCGCTGGCAACGAAACCTGCACCTGCCTGAATTGTGGCACCACCTATACCGGCAACTACTGTAACCGTTGCGGACAAAGCCGTAACACTCCACGCTATCGGTTGAGCAACGCGCTTAAAAACATTGCCGGAGGCTTCTTCAATATAGATAATGGCTTTGGACGTACCCTTCTGGAACTCCTCTACCGTCCGGGATACATGATTAGAGACTTCATCGGCGGTAAGCGTGTAGAGTATTTTCGCCCGTTCCAGACACTCTTCATTCTTGCAGCCCTTTATATCATGGCTGTACAACTGGTAGACCCGGAAGCTCTGAGCAAAAAAGAAAAGACGGAAAAGACAGAGCAGACAGACAAAGAAGAAATCATTGCCGCTAAAGAGAAGCTTACCAAAAAGATGGAGAAAACCTATAGCAAAGAGGAAAAGCGAGCCCTCGCCATCACTATAAAAAGCCTGGAGAAAAGCTTGAACAAACTGGAAGAGAAGAACGACTCCACTTCTGCCACACAGGTATCCGAACAGAACAGCGATGATGGCGACCTCATCGATGAATTTGTAAACGACACCTCGGAAGTGGGAGACAGACTGGAAAAAGTCTTCCAGAACTCTCCTTTCCTAATGAAAGTATGGAATCTGATGAAGAGCTGGGGACACGGAAACAAGGCATTCCGCATCATTGCCACACTGCCTTTGTTTGCACTTGCCACCCAACTTGCCTTCCGACGCCGGAAATATAAGTTAAACTACAATACCACGGAGCATGTGTTCATACAAGCCTACATAGCTTGCCAGATACTCCTGCTGAGCATCATCGTGCTGCCTTTCAACGGGTACGCAAAGGTAGACGATTTGTATGAGCTGCCTTTATGGCTTATTTTCGTCCTATTCTGTTGGGATTACAAACAATTGTACCGCTGCACCTGGTGGAGAAGCTTTTGGCGCACTATCCTCATGCTGACTTACAGTCTTGTGCTACTCGTCATATTCGCGTGTCTTGTAATGGCGCTGATGCTGGCCGGTATCTATGTTCTGAAATTCATTTTGTAACAGAAACCATCCCTACACGGACTGTTTCTCCTTGATGAAACAGTTTTTCTCCAATAATCTAAAAGTACAATCTGCATTAAAAGAACAAAAAAGCAAAAGAACATTTGTCTATTTAGAATAAAAAGAGTACTTTTGTGCCCGATTATTCCGCACCGGGTTCGACCAAGTGCTTTCTAAGTGATTAGAGACCACCCGACGGAGCTAACTTATACATTATAT
>ENA-ORSL01000583-ORSL01000583.1-human-gut-metagenome-genome-assembly--contig:-NODE-583-length-37277-cov-9.445597_pt1 | contig 37277 bp, 19 predicted proteins | sample MGYA00242190_ERZ509157 | MGnify/ENA primary metagenome ERZ509157 (study PRJEB26280, sample SAMEA2338664) | human gut metagenome | biome: human gut; feature: human-associated habitat; material: faeces... | reverse complement strand
GGGGAAGCTGTCGCCGGAGGCGACTGATGAGGTGGACAGCGCCTCGTAGACGCAAATGCCTCCACCTCATCCGTCACGGCTCCGCCGTGCCACCTTCCCCTCATAGGGGAAGGCATGGGCGTGCGCACACACAAAAAGGAGGCCGCAGCTGCGGCCTCCTTTTCGTAAAGGATGTATTCAACAAAAGGGAAATGAATTATTTGGAGATGTCGTAAGCGTACTCGTACTGAGACAGGTCGACGTCGCCGGATTCCTTCAGCTCCTTGTAAGCCGCGTTGTAGCGCTCGGCCAGATCGGCGCAGACAGCGTCGAGATCGTCGAGGTCGCCGCGCAGATAGGAGTCAAGGACGGTGTTGAAGTTTTCGCCTTCCAGCGGGAGCAGGGAGTCGGGATACAGGGACATGCTGGCGTAGTTGCTGATGTCGCCGAACTGTGCCCACTGCGGGCCGAGGTCCGCGCTGAGCTCGGTGTTCTCGATAACTTCGGTCTTGTAGGGGATCATGCCGCCGACGGAATAGATCTTGCTGTTCAGCTCGTCGCTGTTGAGGAAGATGAACGCGTCGAGGATGGCCTGCTTGTGCACATCGGAAGCAGCTTCATAGGCGGGAGCCGTGATGCCGCAGCCGACACGGTCAAGGTAAACGCCCTTGTAGGGAGTCTCGTCGACCATTGCGGGAGGATCGATGACCGTCCAGTTGCACTCTGCGGGGAACTGGCTGGTGTAGACGCCGTAGTCATAGGACGGAGCATAGAACATGCCGACCTTGCCGGCGGCGAACTGCGCGCGGATCTCGTCGATGCCGAGGTCGTCAGCGCCGAGGAGCAGGCCTTCCTGCATCATCTTGGCCTCGATCTCGAGGACGGGCTTGAACTGGGTGAAGTCATAGGTGGCGGTGTTGGGATCGAACCAGCCGCGGCCGGTGGAGTTCATGCAGACCTTGAAGGTGCCGCGGCGGATCATACCGGCCGTCCAGGTGCACCAGCCGTAGCCGAACTCTTCGCCATTGCCGTTTTCGGTGATGACCTTGGCGCAGTTATAAACGTCTTCCCAGGTCTTCGGCAGCTCGAGGCCGTTCTTCTCGAACAGGTCGAGGTTGACAGCGAACTTGATCGGAACGACTTCCAGAGGCAGTGCGTACAGAATACCCTGCTGGATGTTGACGCCCTTCTGGATGTAGGGCTCATAGCCAGCAATGAGGTCCTTGAGCTCGGCGTTGTCGATGGTGTTGAGGTCCATCAGCCAGCCGTTGACGATCCAGTCGGCAGCGCCGGTGCCCGGGTCGACCAGGTCGTAGAACGTGCCGCCCTGCATCAGCGCGCGGGCATTGTTGGTGTAGTCGTTGATGTCCGAGATGATCTGGATCTCAACGCCCTTTTCCTTACCGGTGGTCTCGTTCCAGTTGGCGACCTCAGCCTGCAGCGTGTTCAGGTAAGCGCCGATGGAGCAGTAGTAGGTGACGACTTCGACGTCGCCGGAAGCGGCGGTGTCTTCGGTCTTTTCTTCGGTCTTGGTTTCTTCCGTGGTGGTGGTGTCTGCCGTGGTCTGATCATTTGCCGGCTGATCCGCCGCAGGGCTGGAAGCACATGCAGCAAGGGAGAGGACCATGATCGCGGCCAGAAGCAGAGCGATAAGTTTTTTCATTGTTTTTCCTCCTTGTTGTTTTTTGTTCGCTACTCAAAGTTTAACAGTTTTTCGGAAGTCCGTCAATCGCTCTGGAGCGTTTTGCACAATCCGGACAACATACACGCGCAAAAACTGTGCAGAATGCTGTTTCATGTGAAAATAATTATGAAATACGATAAAACAAACAGATTACCGCACGGAACAAAAACGAAAAAGTTGATACAAAATATGGGGAAAACCAGAATATAGAAATTTATGCGGCGGAAATTCTACGCAACTTTGAAACGCATCTTTCGAACACGTTGCACTTGGCACGTCAAAAACCCGCGATAATCCGCGGATTTTCGACAAATTCAAGATATCTAACGTCGATATGACGTCCGAAAACCGCGCAAACGGAGCGAAAAACGGCCGGAAAAGCAAGCGGCCGCCGGAGGTCCGGCGGCCGCAGCGGAGATCACTCCGCGAAGAGGCGATTGATGTTCTTGAGCGTCTCGCGCACGAGCTGTTCGCCGCCCGCATGGCCGACAAGGCCGGAGGCGATGAACGCGCTGTAGTGGCCGCCCTTTTCGGCCTTCTCGGTGGGCAGATACCCCTCAGAGCCGCCCGCGAGCTGGACGAGGAAGGTCTGCTCGGCATACGAGCGCGCCTTGATCTGGTTGCCGAAGTCGAGGAAGAGCTCGAACGGGTTCGTCGCGAAGGCGACGGTGCCGAGGCGCAGGATGTGGCTCTCGGTGTCGAGAATGTCCATCTTCTCCTGCAGCTCCTCGCGGCGGAGGATACCGAGGTCGACCTGCAGCGCAGCTGCGTCGTTGAAATCGACGTCGCCCGGCTTTTCGGCCAGATAGTCGTGGATGCGGCGGCGTGCAGCTGCGACCTCCGCAAAGGTCGTGCGGCGCAGCGGCAGCTGCATGTTGTGGACCTCATGCACGAGCTCGGGGTCAGCCTGCGGCGCGTCAAGGCCCTCATTATAGACCTCGATGATCTCATTTGCGACGCGCTTGCCTGCCTTGCGCATGCCGGAGAGGTCAAACATGGAGGGGTCTGCCTTTCTGGGGTGCGGGTTCGTGCGCTTGAGGTTCGGGTCGTGCACGTCGCTTTCCGGCTCGACCCAGCGGACGAGATCGACCGGGCACTGGTCGCCCGCGGGCGAGCAGAGCGGAAGCATAAAGAGCTTGTCGCCGAAATGCTTGCGCAGGAGCATCTTGGCCTCGCCCCAGAAGTCGGGGGAGACGAACAGCCGGTGCTGGACGCACTGCGCCGGGCACGCAAGGTTCGCAACGATGCCGGTCAGCTCGTTTTTCTCATTAAAGACATACATCAGCTCGATGCCGGAGTCGTTGCCGCCCTCGATCTCGGTGAACTTCGCGGTCTCGGCATTGCCCCACATCTGGGCGGAGCCGTCGTTATAGCACACGCGGCGGCACATGCCGACCGGCGCGCGGCCGAAGGCATTGACAAAGCTGCCCTCGGTGCGGGAGGTCCAGGCCGCCAGCGCGGCCTTGCTGATCTGTTCGGCGAGGAACTCGAAGGTCTCCTCGGGCTGCGCGATGTCGGGGTTGGCGGAAATGTTGGCACTCTCGATATACTTCTTATCGGGCGGCAGCTCAGACTCGATCAGCGCGCGGAAGCTGGTCGCGTTTCCGGTGAATTTGCTGGAGGAATCGTCGCGGTGGGCGTAGCGGGGGCCCGTATGGACGTGGGTGGCGGAGATGATGACCTTCATCGGGTCAAGACCTGCGTCGTTCCCGGCGAGCTTTGCACGCACGGCATCACGCAGCCCCCAGCTGATGTCGACCAGATCGCAGGCGCAGAAGATGGCCTGGTCGGTCTCGGAGCTGATGGCGAGGGCCGTCACGCAGATCGGTTTTTCGACATATTCGGAGATGCGCTCGGCGAACTGCCCGGCGAGAGATACCTTCTTGTCAGGCGTGATGGACTGCTCCGCCCACCCGAATTTCAGTTTGGACATAGGAAAGCCTCCTTATTTTATTTCTGTTTTCCGCGGCAGCGCCGTGTGGGCGCTGCCGCGGGAGATCATTCTGCAAAGAGCTTGTTGATGTTTTTGAGCGTCTCGCGCACGAGCTGCTCGCCGCCCGCGTGGCCGACGAGGCCGGAGGCGAGGAACGCGCTGTAGTGGCCGCCCTTTTCGGCCTTCTCGGTGGGCAGATAGCCCTCGGTGCCGTTGGCCAGCTGGATGAGGAAGGTCTGCTCGGCGTAGGAGCGCGCCTTGATCTGGTTGCCGTAGTCGAGGAAGAGCTCGAACGGGTTGGAGGCGATGGCGATGGTGCCGAGGCGGATGATGTGGCACTCGGTGTCGAGGATGTCCATCACTTCCTGCAGCTCCTCGCGGCGGAGGATGCCGAGGTCGACCTGCAGCGCGGCTGCGTCATTGAAGTCGACGTCGCCCGGCTTTTCGGCCAGATAGTCATGGATGCGGCGGCGCGCGGCGGCGACCTCGGCAAAGGTCGTGCGGCGCAGCGGCAGCTGCATCATATGGACCTCGTGGACGAATTCGGGGTCGGTCTGCGGGGCGTCGAGGCCCTCGTTGTAGACCTCGATGATCTCGTTTGCAATGCGCTTGCCGGCCTTGCGCATGCCGGACAGGTCGAACATCGACGGATCGGCCTTGCGCTTGTGCGGGTTGGTGCGCTTGAGGTTCGGATCGTGCACGTCGCTTTCCGGCTCGACCCAGCGGACGAGGTCGACCGGGCACTGGTCGCCCGCAGCGGAGCACTGCGGCAGCAGGAAGATGTGCTCGCCGAAGTGCTTGCGCAGAAGCATCTTGGCCTCACCCCAGAAGTCGGGGGAGACGAACAGCCGGTGCTGGACGCACTGCGCCGGGCACGCAAGGTTCGCAACGATGCCGGTCAGCTCGTTTTTCTCATTAAAGACATACATCAGCTCGATGCCGGAGTCGTTGCCGCCCTCGATCTCGGTGAACTTCGCGGTCTCGGCATTGCCCCACATCTGGGCGGAGCCGTCGTTATAGCACACGCGGCGGCACATGCCGACGACAGCGCGGCCGAACGCGTTCGAGAAGCCGCCGGGGGCGCGCTTTGCCCACGCTTCGAGCGCGGCCTTGGCGATCTGGCCGGAGAGGAACTCCAGAAGCTCGTCGTCCTGCGCGATCTCGGGGTTGGCGGTGACGTTGGCACTCTCCACATACTTCTTTCCGGCGGGAAGCTCAGACTCCAGAAGAGCGCGGAAGCCGCTGGAATTGCTGGAGAAGCGGCCGGAGGAATTGCCGCGGCCCGTATAGCCGGGGCCGGTATGGGTGTGGATGGCGGAGATGATGACCTTCATCGGGTCAAGGCCCACGGTGTTGCCCGCGAGCTTTTCCCGCACGGCGTCGCGCAGCGACCACGAAACGCCGACGAGGTCGCAGCTGCAGAAGACAGCCTGGTCGCTGTCGGTGCTTACGGCCATGGCGGTCACGCACAGCGGTTTTTCCACGTACTCGGAAATGCGCTCGGCAAACTGGCCGACAAGAGATACCTTTTTATCCGGTGTCAGAGAATACTCTGCCCAGCCGATCTGAAAATGACTCATAACTATCATATCCTCCCGTGCAGCGGCTGAATTAACGCAACAACTACGCAACTTTCGCGCGATCGTTTCGCTGCCGCCCTGTCTCAATTCCAATGATAGCAATGTGCCCGGGGCGTGTCAAGACAGAAAAAAGTTTTCCGGCTTTTTGCGGAAATCCATGCAAAAAGTCTGCGGAAACTGAGCGGAACAGGCGCGGCGGACGCCGTGCCGGGGAAAAAACGTGGGAAAAACAGCGAACTTTCCCGCAAGGGAGGGAAGATACGTATGCAAATTAAACAAAAACAGAAGCCTGTTTTTTCGGAAAATGTCAAATCCGAGTGTTTGCGTTGCGCAAAACTTGACACATGCTCCGTCCGCAACGTAAAATGGGACTAACAATTTGACACCTCTGCGCCGCCATGCCGCGCGGTCGGTCGAAAGGAGCGTTTTTTCGTGCACAAAGGGGAAAGATTAGGAACAAAGGCGACGATACAAAGCTATCTCATGATCGCCGGAACCGTGCTCGGCATGATCATCTTCGTTGTGATCCCGCTGCTGTGGATCATGCGCTGGTGTCTGTTCAGCTATAAGGGGTTCGGCACGGTCAAGTTCGTGGGCCTCAAGAATTTTATACGCGTGTTTTCCAGCACGTCCTCGAAATACTGGCTGTCAGTCGGAAACACCTTTGTGTTCGCCATTGGCAAGCTGCTCGTTGAGATCCCGCTGGCGCTCGTGCTGGCCTTCATCCTGACGAAGAAGATCCGCGGCCGCGACTTTTTCCGCTCCGTGTTCTTCATGCCGTCGATGCTTTCCGTCGCGGTCATCGGTGTTGTGTTCACCTACCTGTTCAACCACAACCAGGGCGTCGTCAACTCCGCAATCCGGCTGCTGGGCGGCGAGGGCGTCAAATGGTTCTCGGGCGGCACATCGGCCATGATCATGCTGATGATCGCGTCGATCTGGCAGAACTTCGGCATCAACATGCTGTTCTTCATGACGGGTCTGCAGGCGATCCCACCGGAAATGTATGAGGCGGCGTCCATCGACGGCGCGAGCAATACGCGCCAGTTCCTGACCATCACGATCCCGCTGCTCGGTCCGGTTTTGCAGATGGTGCTGATGAACGCGATCCTCGGCTCGCTCAAGGTCACGGATCTGGTCCTCACCCTGACCAACGGCAAGCCCAGCGGCAAGACCGAGGTCATGATGACCTACATCTATAAGAAATTCTTCGGCGACGGCGGCGCATCCGGCCTTGACTTCGGCTACGGCGCGGCGCTGACCGTGGTCACAGCCGTCATTCTGGGCATCGTCACGCTGATCTATCTGCGTGCGACCAAGAAGTCCAGCGACGTTTACTGAGAAAGGAGGCTGCAAGCGATGACAATGCGAATGAGCGCCAGGGCGAAGTTCTTTCTGTATCTGTTTTTGATCTTTATGGTCATTTTGACCGTCATTCCGCTGCTGTACACGGTCTCTGCTTCCTTCAAGACCAACATGGAGATCGCCACGGGCGGTATCAACCTGATCCCGAAGACCTTCACGTTCGACAACTATAAGACTGTCTGGAGCATGAGCGGCACGGGCATTGCCAGCAAGGTGACCTACACCGACTATACCATCAACTCCATCAAGGTCTCCCTGATGACGGTCGTGCTGGTGGTGCTGTTCACGTCGATGTCGGCCTACTGTTTCCAGCGCGGCAATTTCCCCGGTCAGAAGTTCCTGTACTGGCTGTTCATGGCCACCATGTTCATCGGCGCCGGTACGGTCACGATGTTCCCGCTGCTGCGGATCACCACGAAGCTCGGCCTCAACAACCTGCCCGGTCTGGCGCTGGTCCAGTTCGGCACGGCGGGCGCGAGCAACCTCTTTTTGACGATGGGCTATCTCAAGACCATCAGCAAGGAACTGGATGACGCGGCCAAGATCGACGGCTGTTCCTTCTTCTCCACCTGGTGGCGCGTGATCCTGCCGCTGTCCAAGCCGATCCTTGCGACAGTCGCGCTGATGACGTTCCGTGCCTCGTGGAACAACTACCTGCTTCCGAACCTGATGCTCGCCAGAGATCAGGCTGCCACCACCCTCGTGGTCGCGGTCGTGAAGCTGCAGTCCTCCGGCGGCGCCGGCGCGAGCCAGTATAACCTCATGATGGCCGGCACGATGCTTGCAATGCTGCCGATGCTCATCCTGTTCCTGTGCATGAACAAGATGTTCGTCGAGGGCATTACGCAGGGCGCGGTCAAGGGCTGAGTTTTCCGCCGCGCGGAAATGCACGCCGGAGCAATGACGTTCTGTACGAACCGGGCCTTGCCGTACCTTGCAGTACGATAAGGCCCGGTCTGCTTTTTGGATACACCCTACGGCGGACGCACTGCGCAGCGAAAGAAAGCGCGCTGCGCGCGGTTGCGTTTCGCGGGGGCCTGTGCTATCGTTATTGCAGTGAGACCGCGGGTGAAAGGATCTGCGGCAGCGCAACTTTATGAAACAGGAGCGAATCAAATGGCTGAAATTCAACTTTCCGGCGTCAGCATGGTCTATCCGAACGGCACGCAGGCGCTCAAGCAGGTCGACCTGACGGTACCCGATCACGAATTCATCGTGCTGCTGGGGCCGTCCGGCTGCGGAAAAAGCACGCTTTTGCGCCTGATCGCAGGGCTGGAAAAGCCGACGGAGGGGACGCTCCGCTTTGACGGCGAGGATGTGAGCACGCTCGAGCCGATGAAGCGCAACGTCGCGATGGTCTTCCAGTCCTTTGCGCTCTATCCGCATCTGACGGTCTATAAGAACATGGCGTTTCCGCTCAAGAGCATGAAGCTCCCGCAGGAGGAGATCAAGCGCCGCGTGGAGGCGGCGGCAAAGATCCTCGATATCGACTATCTGCTCAACCGCCGCCCGCGCGTGCTGTCCGGCGGCCAGCGCCAGCGCGTGGCGCTGGGGCGGGCGATGGTGCGCGAGCCTGTCGTGTTCCTGCTCGACGAGCCGCTGTCGAACCTCGACGCGAAAATGCGGACAGAACTGCGCGATCAGATCATCCGCCTGCATGAGCGGCTGAAAACGACGTTCGTCTATGTGACGCACGATCAGGCCGAGGCCATGCAGATGGGCGACCGGCTGGCGATCATGGACATGGGCAGGATCGTGCAGACCGGCACGCCGCAGGAAATTTACGACCACCCGAACTCGGTCTATGTGGCGGGCTTTGTCGGCGCGCCGAAGATCAACTTCTTCGCCTCGCACCTGCGGCGCGGAGAGACCGGCTGGAGCATCCGGCTGCTCGGGAAGACGCTGGAGCTGCCCGCGCAGCGCCTGCCTTTGGACACGGCGGGTGCGGAGGACGGCATGCGCGTGATCCTCGGCGTCCGGCCGGAGGATTTCCGGCTGGATACAAGCAGCGAGCCGATGCTGCAGGCAGAGGCGCTGAACGTGCTGCCGATGGGCGCGGGACTGCATGTGCAGCTCCGCTGCGGCGAGGTACGCTTCCTGATTGTTCTGACGAACCATTCCGGCGTGCAGCCGGGCGATACGCTCGCGCTGCGGGTCGACCCGTGGAATATTCAGGTGTTTGACGCACAGACCGAACGCAATCTGTGCTGTCCTGTCCGGAAGGAGGATGCGCAATGAGAAGATGGTATGAGCCGCGCAGGGACCGGCCGGATCTGGAACGCAGCGCGATCAGAAAACGCGGCTTTGTGGGCTATATGGACATGCTCTGGCGGGAGTTTTTTGAGCTTCTGAAGCTGAATCTCCTGTTCGTGCTCTCGTGCGTGCCCATCATCACGATCCCGGCGGCGCTCACGGCGATGCACCGCATCACGTCGGTGATGGTGCGCGATGAAAACCATTTCCTGTGGCCGGACTACTGGAAGGCCTTCCGGCGCGATTTCTGGAAGAGCCTCGGCGGCGGCGCGGCCATCGCGGCGGTGATGGCGCTGTTCGTTCTGAGCACGGTCTTCTATTATAATCTGATGCAGGTCAACAAGGTCTTTGTCCTGCTGGCGGGCTTCGCCGCGTGCGTGGTGCTGCTGACGCTGTGCGTGAGCTTCTATTTCTTCCCCATGCTCGCAATGGTCGATCTGCCGCTGGGCGCGCTGCTGAAAAACAGCATGGCGCTGGTCTTCGGCAACATCGGCAAGACCCTTCTGGCGCTGCTGCTGTTTGCGCTGCTGATCGGGCTCGGCGTGGGGCTGCTGCCGTATTCGTTCATTTTTGCGGCGCTCATCATGTTCTCGTTCGTCGCGTCGATCACGACGTATTTGACCTACCCGGCCATCGAGGCGCGCGTCATGCGCCGCGAGGAGGGACATGCGGCGGGCGAATTGTACCAGACGCTCCCGCAGCAGGAGCAGCCGGAGGTGCAGCTCCGCTCGGCAGGACTCGACGAGCTGCGCTTTGAGGACGACGAGACCGAAGAAAACGCGGAGAACTGACGACTTCCATAAAAAAGCCGCGCAGAAAAGGGAGGAAACGGAGATGTCTGTCATGAAATGTACCGCCGCGGGCGACGCGATGATCTTCCGGCAGCTGCCGGGACACTATGAGGGCTTTGAAGCGCTGCGGGATTTTATCGCGCAGGGCGAGCTCCGGTTTTTGAATCTGGAGACGACGATCCACAACTTTGAGACCTACGGCGCGGCGCTGTCCGGCGGAAGCTGGTTCTGCGCGGAGCCGCGCGTGCTGGACGGCGTGAAGGAATTCGGCTTCAACATGCTGACCACGGCGAACAACCATGCCATGGACTATTCCCACGCGGGACTGCTGAAGACCCTGGAATACCTGCAGGCGGCGGGGCTGCCCACCTGCGGCACGGGCCGTTCGCTGGCCGAGGCCGCAGCGCCCATCTATCTGGACGCGCCCGGCGGGCGCTACGCCGTGATCGGCGCGTGCTCGACGTTCTATCCCGACGCGATGGCGGGCGAGCAGACGCGCACTATGCCGGGGCGTCCGGGCCTGAACGGCCTCCGGTTCGACACCCGGTATGAGCTGCCGGAGGCGCAGCTCGCGCAGCTGCGCGAGATCGCGGCCGCGCTGGACCTCAACGCTGACCGCGAGCTGGAACGCTCGCAGGGCTATCTCCCTGAGCTGCCCGACGGCGCGGCGGAGTTCGGCACCATGCGCATCGCGCGCGCGGACAAGCCGGGCATCCGCACCCGCGTGAACGAGACCGACATGGCCCGCACGGAAAAAATGATCCGCGAGGCGCGCTTCATGGCCGACTATGTGATCGTCTCCATCCACTCGCACGAGTGCATGGGCGCGGTGAAGAGCGAGCCTGCGGAGTTCTGCGTGGAATTTGCGCACCGCTGCATCGACGCGGGCGCGCATGCCGTCGTCGGCACGGGGCCGCACATGCTCCGCCCGATCGAAATCTACAAGGGCTGCCCGATCTTCTATTCGCTGGGCGACTTCATCATCCAGCTGGAGACCGTGAAAAAGGCCCCGGTGGGCTTCTTCGAAAAGCAGGGCATGACCGGCAGCGAGGGACTGGACGAGATGTTTGAAAAGCGCTCGGACCACGGTCGGAAGGGCCTGTATTACAGCCGCGTCATGTTTGAGGCGGTCGTCCCGTACTGGGAGGCGGAGGACGGACAGCTCCGCAAGCTGAAGCTGCTGCCGGTCGAGCTCGGCTTCGGGAAAAAGCGCTCGGTCGGCGGCTGGCCCGCCCCGGACGCGCACAGCGGCATTCGGGAGCGGCTCGCGGAAATGAGCCTGCCATTTGGGACGAAGATCGAGATCGGCAGCGACGGGACCGGAACGGTCCTGCTGTAAAGCGGAGGGAAAAAACGATGCTGACAAAGGAAATGCTTTCGTACATTGCGGAAAATATCGAGGATATCAAGCGGATCATCCGGGACCTGTGCGCCATTCCCGCGCCCTCGCACCACGAGGAAAAGCGCGCGGAATACTGCAAAGCGTGGTTCCGGGCCAACGGCTTTGAAGATGTGGAGATCGATGAGGCGCTGAACGTCGTATGCCGGTATCAGGTGACGGACGAGAATGATCTGGTCGTCTTCATGGCGCACACCGACACGGTCTTCCCGGACACCGAGCCGATGCCCTTCCGCGAGGATGAAAAGAAGATGTACGCGCCCGGCGTCTGCGACGATACGGCAAATCTCGCCGTGATGATGGTCAGCGCGCGCTACTTCGTGCAGCGGAAGCTGCGGGCAAAATGCGGCCTTCTGTTCGTGGCGAACTCCTGTGAGGAGGGGCTTGGCAATCTGAAGGGCAGCCGCCGGATCGTACAGGACTACGGCAGCCGCCTCCGCGAATTTTACACCTTCGACGGTACGAACCTGCGCCGCGTCGTGACGAGCGCGGTCGGCTCGCACCGCTACCGCGTGACCGTCCGCACCGAGGGCGGACACAGCTACGGCGCGTTCGGGAACCGCAACGCGATCTATTACCTGTCCTCCATCATCAACACCATCTACACCATGAAGGTGCCGCAGAAGGAGGGCGTCAAGACGACCTACAACGTCGGCGTGATCGAGGGCGGAACGTCGGTCAACACCATCGCGCAGGAGGCGTCGATGCTCTGCGAGTACCGCTCGAACGACCGCGAGTGCCTGGAGACCATGCGCGTGTTCTTTGAAAAGACGTTCGAGGCCTACCGCGCGATGGGCGTGGAGGTCGAGGTAACGCTGGTCGGCGACCGCCCGTGCGGCGGCGACGTGCCGCAGGAAAAGCTGGATGCGCTCATTGCGCGCGCGGACAGCGCCGTGCGCGAGCTGTTTGACGCGGAGTCGATCCACGGCCCCAGCTCGACCGACGCCAACATTCCGCTCGCGGCCGGGATCCCGGCCATCTGTGTCAGCGCGGCGGTGGGCCGCGGCTGCCATACGCGGCAGGAGGAGATCGATCTCGATCAGCTGCCGAACGGCGCGAAGCTGTCGATGCGGCTGATGCAGGAATACTTCGAGATCTGAGCGATACACCCAGGGCCGGAATGCGGAGTTTTGCGCTTCCGGCCTGATTTATAATGATGGGATCATGAGGAGGCTACGCCATGCAGACCAAGCTCTATGAGACACTCGTTGACAAGCACCGCGAGGAGATCCTCGCGGCGGAGGACTATATCTGGCGGCACCCGGAGACGGGCTTCCGCGAGTGGAAGACGACTGCGTATATGCAGGACGTGTTTGAAAAGGTGGGCTATACGCTCGTCAAGGCGGGGGATATCCCCGGCTTCTACACGGATATCGAGACCGGACGGCCCGGCCCGAAGCTGCTCATCATGGCGGAGCTGGATGCGCTGAGCGCGCCGAACCATGTGCAGGCGGTGGACGGCTGCGCCCATGCCTGCGGCCACCACGCGCAGTGCGCGGCCATGGCCGGGATCGCGCTGGCGCTGAAGGAGCCGGGCGCGCTCGACGGCCTGAGCGGGTCGGTCCGGCTGATGTGCGTCCCGGCGGAGGAGCTGATCGAGCTGGATTTCCGCGACGGCCTGCGCCGCGCGGGCGTGATCCACTATCTCGGCGGCAAGACCGAGTTCATGCACCGCGGATACATGGACGGCGTGGATCTGGCGTTTCTATTCCACACCAGCACACGCACTGACTGCGATTTTGACTGCCATTACGGCCAGAACGGCTGCATTGCAAAGACCGTTCGCTATGAAGGTGTCGCGGCCCATGCGGGCGGGAGCCCGGAAAAGGGCGTCAATGCGCTCTATGCCGCGTCGCTCGGCCTGCAGGGCATCAACGCCATCCGCGAGACGCTGCGCGACGGCGATCACATCCGCATCCATCCGATCATGACTTCCGGCGGCGCATGCGTCAACATCATTCCCTGCGAGGCGACGCTGGAATCATACATCCGCGGCGCGTCGTTCGACGCGATCCTGGACGCGAACCGGAAGGTCGACCGTGCGCTGGCCGCGGGCGCGCTGGCGCTCGGGGCGAAGGTCTCGGTCAGTGACCGGCCCGGCTATGCGCCGCTGGTCAACAGCCCGGAGCTTGCCCAGGCAGTGGGCGAGGCCATGCGGGCGCTGCTCGGCGCGGACCGCGTGAAGATCACAAACGAGTGGACGACGGGCTGCACCGACATGGGCGACGTCAGCTGCATCATGCCGGTCCTGCATCCGCACATCGCGGGCGCGGCCGGAAAGTCGCACGGCGATGACTATCACCTCGTTGACCGCGAGATGGCCTGCGTCAACTCGGCCAAGGGCCAGCTGCTGCTCATGGCGCTGCTGATGGAAAACGGCGCGGCGCGCGCAAAGCAGGTCGTGGAGCGCTATCACGCGCCCTATGAGAGCAAGGCAGCGTATTTTGCCACGCTGGACGCCATCCTGCGCGACCGGGAACTGATCGAGTACCACGAAGATACCGCCCAGATCCGTCTCTGAGTGTGACGCCGCCGGACCACCGGCGGCATTCTTCGGAGCGCATACGACTTTTTTACATCGGAGAGAGAAAAATGGAAAAGACACGCTTCAAAGGCGCCGTATTTGCGACGGCCTCGGCGCTTTTGTACGGCCTTGGCGCGGCGCTCATCAAGCTGGCGACAAAGGAGTCCATGTCCGTCGCGACGCTGCTGGTCGGACGCGGAGGCTGCGGCATGCTCCTGCTGCTTCTGGCAGGCTGCATCCGGCGCAAGCCCCCAGCCGTCAAACTGCGCAGTCTGCCGAAGATCGCGCTGTACGGCGTTTTCGGGACGGTGGCGACACAGATCTTTCTGAATCTGGCGTATCTGTATCTGCCGGTCGGAACAGTCACAACGATCCACTTTATGTACCCCGCGCTTGTTGCGGTGATGGAGGCGGTGCTGTTCCGGCAGAAGCTGCCCGGAACGACCATCATCACCCTGGCCGTCCTGACCATCAGCATGGGGCTCCTTCTTGAAAATGTCACGGCGGGCGCGGAGCGCGGCCTCCTGTTTGCTGTGCTGTCCGTCCTTACGTGGACGTTCCAGCTGCTGTACATGGAGCGCTCGGGCATTCTGGAGGAGGAAGACCGGCAGACGCTCACCTTCTATATCTGCCTGCTCATGGCCGTTGTGGGCCTGATCTACGGCGCGCTGACCGCGACGCTGCAGCTTCGGAGCATCCTGACGAATTTCGGGATCATTGCGCTGATCGCCTTCCTGAATAACGTCTGTGCTACGGTCTTCCTGCAATACGGCGTGCAGCATGCCGGGGCGGGGCTGTGCGCGATCCTGAGCGTGTTTGAGCCGCTGGGAAGCATTGTGATCGGCGCGATCCTCCTGCATGAGCAGCTGACGCTCCGTCAGATGCTTTCCTGTGTGCTGATCCTAGGAAGCATCTGCTTCCTGATCGTCAGCAGCGCCCGCCGGGAAAAAGCTGCGGGCCGCATGGAATAGAAAGAATACGAAGCACCGCCGCGGCGGGGCGCACATGCGCTCCGGCTGTGGCGGTGCTTTTGTATTTGGAGCGTATGACCGGTGGACATGCGTGCATTCCCGCACGCAACTTTTACGCAATTTCCGCGCAACTTCACGAAACAACACGTGGTGCGGTGGATTTTCCCGGATGCGGGATTATAATGAAAACAGAAAAATTTCGGGAGGTTTATTCATGGTCAAGCTTGATTTCTTGTCTGTTCTCGACGAAAAAGCGCAATTTCTCTACAACTTCTCGGACGGCATCTGGGCGGACCCGGAGACCGCCTTTACCGAATTCCACGCCGCCGGGCGCTATTGCAGCGCGCTGCGCAGCGAGGGCTTCGAGGTCACAGAAAACCTTGCCGGGATCCCCACGGCCTTTTCCGGCCGCTTTGGCTCCGGCCATCCGGTCATCGGTGTGCTGGCGGAATTTGACGCGCTCTCCGGCCTGAGCCAGGAGGGCGGTGTGACGGAAAAACGTTCCGCGGGCGGGGCATGCGGCCACGGCTGCGGGCACAACCTGCTCGGCACGGCCAGCCTCGGCGCGGCTATCGCCATCAAGCGCTTTCTGGAGACCCAAACGTGCTCCGGCACGGTCATCCTCTTCGGCTGCCCCGGCGAGGAGGGCGGCTCCGGCAAGGCGTTCATGGCGCGCGACGGCGTGTTTGACGAGCTGGACGCGGCGCTCTGCTGGCATCCGGACGAGAACGCAGGCGTGCGCGTGCAGACCTCGCTCGCAAACTGCCAGGTGCTCTACAAATTCAACGGCAAGGCCGCGCATGCCGGCGCCGAGCCGCATCTGGGCCGCAGTGCGCTGGACGCTGTAGAACTGATGGATATCGGTGCAAACTACCTCCGTGAGCATATGATCGACCAGGCGCGCGTCCACTACGCCATCACCGACGCAGGCGGCTTCAGCCCGAACGTCGTGCAGCCGCACGCGGAGGTCCTCTATCTCATCCGCGCGCCGCGCAGCGCACAGGTCAAGGAGCTGTATGAACGCGTCAACGACATCGCGCGCGGCGCGGCCCTCATGACCGGCACAACGGTCGAGATCGACTTTGTGAAGGCCTGCTCTGATACGATCCTGAACGACACGCTTCAGCGCGTGCTCTATGAAAAAATGGCGCAGATCGGCGTGCCTGAGATCACCGAAGCCGACGAGGCCTTCGCCCGCGAGCTGACTGAAACGGCGCTGATGGAGTATCCGAAGGCCGATCCGGTGCATCCCATCCACGATGAGCTGCTGCCCTACACGGGCCAGATCGAGTATGAATGCGGCTCGACCGATGTCGGCGACGTGAGCTGGGTCTGCCCCACGGTGCAGGCCAAGGCCGCGACGTGGGCCTTCGGCACGCCGTGCCACAGCTGGCAGGCTGTGACGCAGGGCGTCATGCCGCTCGCGCACAAGATGACGCTGTACATCGCAAAATCCCTTGCCGCGATGGGCGCGGAGCTGATGGTCAACGCGGAGCTGCTGGAGCGGGCGAAGCAGGAGCACCGCCGTCTGGTCGGCCCGGAGGGCTATGTATGCCCCATCCCGAAAGGCGTCAAGCCGCGTTCGATGGACTCGCTGCATAAGTAAGGAGGACGCCTGAAATGAAATACGCAAGTCAGATCCCGCGGGAGACCATCGCCCGCCTCGAGGCGATGGCCGCCGAAGATCCTGTGCGCTTCTGCCAGCCGCATCCGTGCCCCGGCGTCTATTCCTCGCGGGAGGAAGAGGAATTCTGGTGCTACAAATGCTGGGGGCACGCGCTGGAGCAGCCCATGCCCGGATCTAACCTCGCGGAGTTTTTCCGGCAGCAGGATCTGCAGTTCCCGCTGCCTGCCGGCTTCCGCGAGGAGCGACGCATCACCGTCAGCCACGGCTCGGACTGCATGGCAGTCGACTGCATCTGCGATGCGTACACGCCGCACCTGTTCGATTCCATCGCGGACTTCTACCTGACCACCGACCTGCCGACGGCAAATCTGGAATCGACGGTCTATCCCGCCGCGCCCTTCGGCCGCAACCAGCCGAAGGTCCTGCCCGGCCAGACCAGGACAGACTGCAATCCGCGCATGAACACGTCCGCCGGGATGCTGGACCGGTTTGTGAACGCCGGGATCCGCTATTTCTCCACGGCGAATAACCACTGCTATGACTATGACGAGGCGGGTCTGCTTGCAACGCTCGACGAGCTTGACCGCCGCGGCGCGGCGCATTCCGGTACGAACCGCAGTCCGCAGGAGCAGACGCAGGCGCTCGTGCTGGACGTCGGCGGCGTGCGCGTCGCGGAGCTGAGCGCGACCTTCGACCTCAACGACCGTGCGTATGAAAAGAAGTGGCTCCTGAATGAGGTGCGCTTCAACGACACCCCGTGCGATTTTACGCTCATCGAACAGCTCATCGCCTCGGCAAAGGCGCAGAAGGCGGACATCATCACGCTGCATGCACACTGGGGCTGGGAATTCGAGCTGTATCCGCATCCCAAGACTGTGGAATACGCACACAAGCTCGCAGAAATGGGCGTTGATGTGATCGTCGGCACGCATCCGCATGTCTCACAGCCGATGGAAAAGTACACCTATACGCAAAACGGTGAGCAGCGCAGCTGCCTGATCTTCTACTCGCTTGGCGACTTCGTCAGCTTTCACCCGCAGAGCCGCGACAGCCGCATCACCTATGTCCCGCGTTATACGCTCGCAAAGGGGGAGCTGGACGGCAGGCCGAGGACCTTTGTCACCGGTCTTCAGATCCTGCCGGTCTACATCCTGACTGCGGCGGACGCGGAGGAAAACTACGATGTGCGCCTGCTCCGTTTTTCCGACGTGCTGGCGGACAGACCGGATGCAGACGGCGCATACCGCTATCCCCTCTGCGAGTGGGAGCGTGCAGATCTGCCGCGCCTGCATGAAAAGGTCCTGCACGGGATCCTCCTTCCGGCGGATCACCGGGAACTGCTCGTACCATAAAGAGGCGTCTGATGAAGCACATAAAGATCTCCCCGCAGCGGTATCGCTGGGTCATTGTCGCCGCAAGCTTCCTGATGGTCTTTGTCTGTCTCGGCTTCTGCAGCAGCAGTAAAAGCCTCTATCTCGCTGCCATCACCGAGGCCCTCGGCATCAAGCGCAGCCTTTTCTCGATCAATGACAGCTGCCGCTATATCGCAACGGCCGTCGTGAATCTCTTCTTCGGCGCGCTGTGCGCGAGATTCGGCCGCAAACGGCTGATCGCCGCGGGCTTCTCCTGTCTCATCGCGTCCATGCTGCTCTATGCCTATGCGCCGAACATCTATCTGTTTTATCTGGGCGGCGTGCTGCTGGGCCTCGGCCTTGCGTGGACGACAACGACGATGGTCGGCAGCATCGTGCACCGCTGGTGTCCGGCGCACGCCGGAAAGATCATGGGCCTGATCCTCGCGGCAAACGGCATCGGCGCGGCAGTCGCGACGCAGATCGTCACACCGATCATCTATGCGCCCGGCGACGCCTTCGGCTATCGCAATGCCTATAAGCTCGTGGCGCTGATCCTGGCCGTGACCGCCGGAATCGTCCTCGCGCTCTATCGCGAGCCGCCGGAGAAAATCCCAGAAAGCACGAGCGCAGAAAAAGAACCGCAGCAGGCTGAAAGCGGGCAGAGCACCGCGCGCGGTGCCCGGTTCTATCTGCTCCTTGTCTGCGTCTTCCTGACCGGCTTTATCCTTCAGAGCACGACCGGCGTCAGCGCAGCGCATATGAAGGACGTCGGCCTGGATGCGGGCTATGTTGCCGCGGTCATGAGCGCGCATGCGCTCAGCCTGACCGTGTGCAAATTCCTGACGGGCGTCATTCACGACCATGCGGGACTTCGGAGGACCATGCTTCTGTGTGACTGCGCGGCGATCACGGTCCTGATCCTTCTCGCAGAGGTCACGGCCACGCCCACAGGCCGCGTGCTGGCGATGACCTACGGCATCCTGTCCGCGCTGGCGCTGCCGTTGGAGACGATCATGCTCCCGCTGATCGCACAGGACCTGTTTCAGGGGCCGCAGTACAACAAGATGCTTGGCATCATCGTATCCGTCAATACGGCCGGCTACGCCGTCGGCACGCCGATCGCCAATCTGACCTTCGACTGTCTCGGCACCTATCAGCCGATGCTGCTGGCCTCCGCATGCGTCATGGCCGGCGTCACGATCTGCATCCAGCAGCTGCTTAAGCGCCGCGCAGCAGAGAAAAGCGCCTGATGGACAAAACAGGATCGTAAGCAAACATGCGGCAGCACCAGAACCATCCGACGCTGCCGCACGTTTTATGCAGCAGAAGATAAAGTCCTTGTTAGCTTCCCGGAAAGCATCGAAAAACACGACCATCTTCATAAAGTGGTGCTTGGCGTTCAAAGCACAGAGGCAGTAAAGAAGGTCAAGGCGTATGACAGCACGATCAAAGTGCTGGGCTTCCTGCCGGACGTGGAAAGCATCTCCGCTTTCGGCGAAACACAGGCGGACGCTATCCGACTGATCGAAGGATGGCTGAACGCAGATATCGCGCAAAGCGTACGCAAATATGGAAAAGAGCTGTGGATCATGACCTGGACCCCGGAAGTCGGCCTCACCACCCCGGAAAACCTCAAAAAGATCCACCCCTTCCACCCCGACGCCCTCCTGATTAATGACGTGACCACGCTGAGACCATAAATAGCGGGGGAGTGTGCCGCGAAAAACTCATTGGCCCGCAGCGCCTTTTATGCTTCGCATGAAAAGGCATCGCTCACTGTTTGCATGCGCTCGCCAAAAGCCGGCATTGACTTTTGGCAGGAGTTTTGTATAATGGAGGGGAAATCGGCCGGGGCCCGGAGGAGGGGCGGGGCCGGAAAATTGAATATGCTTCATCCGTGACGTGTAATCGCAGGTTGTCAGGCTTGGCAGTCTGCGATGAAAAAGGAAAGGTAACCAATCCACTCGACCGGAGCTGTGAGCAAGAGGACGTTCCAAAGCAGCCATGCGCTGCGTGACCGAAAGGTAGCCATTGCGGGGACTTGAGCCCTGTGAGAAGGTAGGAAACGGACGCGGAGGATCCCGGATCCTCCAGATTGCAAGTCAGAAGAATTGCTGTCAGGGCGCAGATATCCTGCGCTTTCAGGATGTGAAACATTCAGGACGAGCTCTCCCTGCAATGTCGATTTTTGTGCGCACTGATCTTATGAGCAGTGCGTTCATTTTTTCCGTGCGCCCGGCGCACGGGTACGGCCGCCGTCTGACTTGTTTCAGACGGCGGCTTTTTTGCGTATATGCGCCCCTTATCGGCGCTGCAGATACGACCACGAAGAAAAATAAAGAAAAAGGAGCGAACCACATGAAAAAACGAGTATTGAGTCTGATCCTGGCACTGGTCATGCTCATCGGCGTTCTGCCGGTGAACATGCTGGCGGCGGAACCGGCGGACGAGCTGCCCGCGCAGCAGACGGTCACGATCGAGACCAGTCTGGACCGTGCGCTGGCAGACGGCGTCTATCCTGCGGCGCAGTCGCCGCTTCCGGTATCGATCCGCGCGGAGGCGGACGGCGAGGCGGTGGAGCACACCGCCAGTCTGGACGGCGAAGCGCTGACCGGCACGCAGGCCGCGGACGGCTGGACGGCCTATGAGCTTTCGTTTGAGGCGGCGGGCAGCTATACGCTGACCGTCAGCGCTGCGGGCGAGACGCAGAGCCGGACCATCGTCTATCAGCCGCAGTCCGCGGACGAGCCCGCGGCGGAGGATCCGGCAGAGGAGCTTCCGGCAAACGACCCGGAGCTGACTCCGGCAGAAGAGATCCCGGCCGAGGAGCCCAAGCAGGCACCCAAAGCCGTGCCGCAGACAGCCGCGCAGAGCAGCGACAGTGAGACCGCGGTCGATCTGGGCAGTGCGATCGGTACGGTCCGCGTGATCGTGGAAAATAACACGGCGGATACCGGCGCTGCGGATACCGGCTACGGGACCTGGGAAGCCGGTGCGGCAAAGTGGCATGGGAAGCTCGTCGACAAGGAGGTCACGCTCTACGAGAACTCCACGGCGATGACCTGCATCGCGGATGCGGTCAAGGGCTATACCATGACCGACTCTGACGGTTATATTACGGAGATCGGCGGGCTGAAAGCGGATCCGACGAATTACAGCGTTGGCTGGATGTACACATTCAACGAATGGTTCGCCAATGATCTGCCGACAGCATATACGGCAAAGAAAGAGCTGCGTGACGGCGATGAGATCTGCATGAAGTACACCTGCAAAATGGGTGCGGATATCGGCAGTATCGCGAATGATAAAAACAAGACCCTATCCAGCCTCACCGTGACCGGTGCGGAGCTGAACAAGGTCGACTCCACCCACTATGAGATCCCGCTTGGTGACGCGGAGAGCAAATCGGTCAAGATCGTCCCGACGGCAGCCAATAAGAATTTCCTCGCCTGCGTGTTCAAAGGTACACTGACGGATACGCAGATCGATGCGCTGAATAACGACGAAAACAGCTGGTACACGAATACTGCGCTCGTGCGCCGCAGCGAGACCGTCACGGTCAAAGAGGGCGACACGTTCACCGTCGTGGTCGGTGCGAAGAGCTGGCCGAGCCAGAACAATGGCACCTACGGCGGTGCGGAAAAGGTAGACCCAGGCGTCTACACCGTTACCGCAGTCAAGACAGTAACGGATCCCGACGCTGCGTTCAAGAACTTCTTCGCAGCATTGGCAGGCACAGCAACGGTTGCCAATGATACGAAAGACATTGAAAAGAAAATCTACCCGCTGGAAGTAGCGGAAGACGGTACAGCGCTGGTTACGACAAACAAAAAAATCGGCAAATCGAAATCCGGTTTGACGATCTCTTTCCTGAAGACAGCAAAGCTGACTTTCTCCTATAAGACTTCTTCGGAAGCCAAGTGGGATTATCTGAAGGTCTACCGGATCACGGAGGCAGCGGGCAAGGAAACGGAGACGCTGCTCAATGAGGCGGATAAAGAAGCGTTCAGCGGAGAGATGAGCGACTATGCCTCCTACAGTGTGGAGGTACAGGCTGGCGAAAAGATCCGGATCCGCTTTGAGAAGGACTTCAGCGGCGATGGGACGAGCGACTGTGTCTGGCTGAAGAACTTCACCGTCACCCTTCCGAACAAGGTCATCTTCCACGCCAACAACGGCACGGACGCGACCAGTGAGCAGGGCGTCTTCGGTACGGCTGACCTGACGAAGAACACCTTCACCTACGCGGGTTACCGCTTTGACGGCTGGGCCGAGACGGCGGGCGGCGCGGTCAAATACGCCGACGGCGCGTCCATCACGCTGAACGGCGCAGATGTGAACCTCTACGCCGTCTGGACGAAGGTCTGGACCGTCATGTTCCCCAACATGCCCAAGGGCGCGGCTATCACCGTCAAGCAGGGCGAGACCGTCCAGCCTGTCTCGGAGACGGCAAACACCTGGATCCTCCCGGACGGCAGCTATACCTACTCCGCAGAGCTGTTTGGCTATGAGAGCAAGGAAAATGTCCCGTTCCAGGTCAACGGCGCAAACCTTGAGATTCAGGATACGCTGACGGCTGCGGACAAGATCGCCGTTACCTTTCACGTGACCGGCGCGGCTGTGGATACGGCCATCACCATCACTGTCTGGAACAGCGAAAAGACCGTGATGACGGCCCGGGAAGCGAACCCGACCGTCTATGACCTTCCCGCCGGCAGCTATACCTACACGGTCGAGGCCAAGGGGTATAAGAAGATCAAAAACCAGCTCCTGACGGTCGGCGCGGCGGCGCAGACGGTCAACGTCGCGCTGACGGCCAGCGATGCCTGGGAAGGCGACAGCGTTGTGCCGACCAAGGTTGGCGACGTCTATCAGATCACGTCCGGTGCAGAGCTGAAGGGCTTTGCCGACCTCGTGAACGGGGAAGAACCGGGCGCGAAGGGCATTCTGACGAAGAACATCACCCTCAACGAGCCGGGGGACTATGCGCAGAAGTGGACACCGATGGGCGCTTCCAGCGCCGCCGCCTTCACCGGCGACTTTGACGGCAACGGCAAGACCATCACCGGCCTGTACATGGACGGCGAAGACGCGATCTCCGGCCTGTTCGGCTACGTCGGCAAGACCGGCAGCATCCACGACCTCACGATCGCGGACGCAAGCGTCAAGAGCACGAAAACCAGCTACGGCGTTTATACCGCACTGGTGGCAGCTTCCAACGCCGGTACGATCAGCAATGTTGCGCTGAAAGACTCTATGGTTTCCAGCGGCGGCTATGCGGGCGGCATTGCAGCTCTCAATGATGGCACGATCACGGGCTGCGCAAATGAAAGTGCACCCGTAACACACAATGAAAAAACCACCAGTTCCTATTATGCGCTGGCTGGCGGTATTGCAGGCCAGAACCGCGGGACGATCGCGCTCAGCTATAACCTGGCGCGGGTCACAGGCGGAAACGAGAACATTGGCCATATTGGCGGTATTGCCGGCAAGAATGAAAGTGCCGGCACGATTGAAAGCTGCTATAACCGGGGAGATATCCAGACCGGCGCTTATCTTGGCGGCATTACGGGCTATCAGAGCGGCACGGCCACGAACTGCTACTCCACCGGCAGCGTCCCGACTGGGACCTATGCAAAAGCGCTGTTCGGCCACTGCACCAGCTACAGCGCGAAAGCGACCGCCTGCTTCTATCTGACCGGCTGCGGCCCCGAGGATACGAAGGGCACCGCGAAGACCGCGGAGGAATTCAAAACGCTGGCGGCCTCGCTCGGCGGCGCGTTTGCAGACGCGGATCCCTATCCCACCCTCAAGTGGCAAGACCCGAATGCGACCTTTACCATCACGCTGACGGTCAAGCCTGCCAACGCCTCCGTCACGGTGACCGGCGCAGCCAGCGTCGGCACCCCGGAGGTGCGCAAAAACGAAGAAACGAACGAGGCTACCTACATCTATTCCGGCCTCAATAAGGGCAGCTACCGCTGGGCGGTCACCTGTGACGACGGCGAGAACGACTATCTGAAGCAGGAGGGCTCCTTCACCATCGCGACGTCCGACGTGACCCACGCCGTGACGCTGGCGGCGAAGACCTATGACGTCAACTTCATTGTCGACCCCGTGGGCGCGGACTTCACCCTGACCCAGGGCGAGGGCGAAGACGCTAAGACCATCACGCCGAAGACGGCGAAGGACGATACCGGCAAGATCGTTTACTCCCTCACGAAGGGCAGCTATCACTATACTGCGTCCTGCTTCGGCTACGCCGACGCTTCCGGCGACGTCACGGTCGCCAAGTCGACCGGCCTTGCCGATACGACGGTCAAACTGACGGCGAAGACCGGCAGCAAGCTGACCTTCACGAACATCCCGGCGGACGCCGCCGTCACCGTCACCCATGCGGCCGGCGGCGAGCAGACCGGCGCGCGGGAAGGGGAGACCTATACCTTCACGCTCGTGCCCGAGACCTACAGCTACCGCATCCAGCGCAAGGGCTATAAGAGCATCCGCGGCACCGTCACGATGGACGGCACGGAAAAGACCATCGCCGCGGAATGGACCGCCCTCACCGCGTGGGACGGCAGCGTGGCGGAGAGCTTCTCCGGCGGCTCCGGCACCGCGGCGGATCCGTACCAGATCGAAAGCGGCGAAGAGCTGGCGTATCTGAGCAAGCTCGCTGCGGACAAAAAGGCAGTCAATGACGCCTATTATGTGCTGACCGCAGATATTGACCTGAACAACAAGCCGTTTACGCCCATCGGCGTGGATTCGAGCCATTCGTTCCGCGGTACGTTCGACGGCGTGGGACATGTGATCTCCAACCTCAAGGTAGAGGTAACGGAGAGTGCGAAATTTGCAGGCCTGTTTGGCCATGCCAACGTTATCGCCAAGGACCTGACGATCGATACCGCTTCGGTCACCAGTGTATCCATCAACACCGGTGTGCTGGTCGGCGGTCTGTACAGCAGCGGCAGCGCGACCAACTGCGTGGTGAAGAATGCTGCAGTCACCGGCACAGGTACGGTCGGCGGTCTGATCGGCAACTGCGCGGCAGCGGTCAATCGCTGCGCGGTAATGGATACCACGGTCAGCGGCACGAGCAAGATCGGCGGTCTGATCGGTATGACCGGCAAGACCGTGAATGAGAGCTATGCGCTGCATGTCACCGTAACAGCGGCCGGCGACTATGCCGGCGGCCTGGTTGGCGGCTACTGCGCGAGCACGATCACGAGCTGCTTTGCACGCGGCACAGTCACGGGCGACGGCTATGTCGGCGGTTTGATCGGTAACGGCGTGTCCAGCAGCTCCAGAGCAAAGATCCAGAACTCCTATATGGTCGTGGATGTGATGGCTGATACCGGCACCTTCGGCCCAATCGCAGGCGGCAGCTATGCTTCGGTCACGAACGCCTTCTATTGCGAGGACAGCGCCCTGACCGGCAAGGACAGCGGCAAGAACACCACCGGCACGCCCAAGACCACGGCGGAGCTGAAGGATGCGGCCATCCTCACGAAGCTCGGCAGCGCCTTCGGCATCTACGCCGGGGCCGACGGCCTGAAAAACGCGGGCTTCCCGTATCTTCTGAACGCGCCCGCCCTCCCGGTCATCCAGCCGCAGAAGCTCGCGTCCCCGGTCATCACGTGGACGGACAAGACTGCCAGCTGGACGGCGGTCCCGAACGCGCGCGGCTATCTCGTTTCGCTTGCGAAGGGCAGTGAGAAGCTCGTGACCGAGACGCTCATCGAAACGACCCGGGACTACACCACGGAAATTGAGCTCGCCGGGACCGGCAGCTATACCATCACCGTCACCGCCATCGGCGACGGCGAGACCTACGGAAATTCCGACCCCGCGGAAAATACCGTTACCATCACGGTCAACACCGCGAGCGTCACCTTCGCCGTCACGGCGGAGGAGGGCAGAGCGTTTGCCGAAGACGAGCCCGCCATCACCCTCACCATGGCGGCCGGCAAGACGCCGCTCTCCCTGACCAACAACACGGCAAAAACCATCCCGCAGGGGACCTATACCTACGAGGTCAAGGCGAAGACCTTTGCCACCCTGACCGATACCTTGAACGTGACTGCGAACCAGACCGTCACGCTCACGATGCACTACACCACCGACTGGGACGGCTCGACCACGGTCGAACCGCAGAAGGACGGCGAGACCTATCTGATCTCCAACAGCTACGAGCTCGCCTGGTTCCGCGACGAGGTGAACAAGGGCAATTACACCCTGAACGCGAGGCTGACCGAGAACATCAACCTCGGCGGCCACCCCTGGACGGCGATCAGCAAGGATACGGACGGCAAGTTTGCTACTGGCTACAAGGGAACCTTCGATGGAAACAGCAAGACCATCTCCGGCCTGAACCCAGCCAATGAAGCAATTCCAAATCATAAGGGAGAACCGGTTCTGCAGAGCGCGGGCCTGTTCGGCTGCGTGTACACCGGAGCAGTTGTAAAAAATCTGACAGTCGAGGGTGAACTGCAGGCGGGCAAGTATGCCGGCGGCATCACGGCGGTTCTGGCCGGCGGCACGATACAGAACTGCGTCAACCGCGTTGCCATTACGCTGAAGGAAGGCGTCACGGACGGCTATGCCATCGGTGGCATTACTGGATATCTGTACAATTATACAGATAAATCCTCGCATATTGTCGGCTGCCGGAATGAAGCTGCGATCGATATCGGCGCGTATGGCCGGAACATCGGCGGTATCGTCGGCAGCGGCAGCTATGGCGCAGGGATCGAAAACTGCGGCAACAGCGGCGCGATCACGAGCAAGGATTCGACCGGCGGCATCATGGGCAGCGGCTCCGTTCCGATCACAGCCTGCTATAACACCGGCACGATCACGGCCGCGGGCGATGACATCGGCGGCATTGCCGGCTACACATCGCAGGAGATCAAAAACTGCTATAATACCGGTGCAGTCACCGGTACGGGCGCGAAAAACGGCGTCGGCGGTATTGTCGGCCGTCTGAGCAGCGCAGTCAGCAGCTACTCCAACGGCAAGATCACCGGCTGCCTGAATACCGGCGCGGTCACCGCGACGAGCGGGACGGCCGCAGGCGCGATCGTCGGCCAGAAGACGACGGCCAATGCTGCCATCACGCGCAGCTACTTCAAGGCCGGGACCTGCACGCAGGCCATCGGCGGCAACCCCGCGGACGGCGACGAGGCGGCGCTGGCCACCGAAGCCGAATGCGGCAGCAAGCGCCTGATCGGCCTGCTCGGCGGCGCGTTCGCCGCGGGCAGCGACGGCAAGCTGACCCTGAACTGGCAGGATCCTGCCGCAAAGCCCGTTGTGACCTTCGTCACGCCCGAGGGCGCGGCTGTCGCCATCGAAGGCCAGACCCCGGCGGAGCCCGGCGTCTTTGTGCTGGAAAACGGCACGTACGGCTATTCCGTCTCCAAGCAGGGCTATAACACCGCCACCGGCTCCGTCACCGTAAATGGCGAGAGCCAGCGCGTCGACGTCAACCTCGGCGTTGAGACCTTCTCCGTGACCTTCAACGTCACAACGCCCGGCGCAAAGATCACCGTCACGGACGCGGCCGGGGAGACGATCCAGCCCTCGGCGGAAAATGCGAACGTCTACAGCCTGCCGAACGGCGAATACCACTACATCGTCTCCAAGCTCGGCTGCACGAGCGCGACCGGCGGCTTCACCGTCGCGGGCGCGGCGCAGACCGTCGGCCCCATCGAGCTGGCAGGCGCGCGGCTGTACACCGTCACGCTGACCTTCACCGATGACGAGAACGCAAGCGTCACTCCGGCCTCCGTCACGGTCAAGCATGCAGATGAGAGCGTCGAGCCCAACGCGGCTGGTTCCTTCACCTACAGTCTGCCAGACGGCACGTACACATACATCGTCGACGACGCCCGCTACTACAAGGTCGAAGCGACCTTCACCGTCAGCGGCAAGGATGCGACCATCGTAGTTCAGCTCAAGACCAACAAGACCTGGAACGGCACGGACAAAACACCCGTCACGCCCACCGACGGCGTCTACGAGATCAGCACCGCGGCGGAGCTCGCCTGGTTCGCCGATCAGGTCAACGCGGGCAATACCGCATATCACGCCAGGCTGACGGCCAACATCTACGTCAACTACGGCCAGACCAGCAACACCTGGACCCCCATCGGCGACTACAGCCATATGTACACCGGCACCTTCGACGGCAATGGCAAGTCCGTCTACGGTCTGACCGCCGCGCTCTTCGGCTATACCGGCAAAGGCGCTCTGGTCAAAAACGTCACGGTCTACGGCAGCAATCACGCTGCAGACGACAAGGATACGGCCCCGAAGGGCGGTATCAGCAATCAGGCCTATGGCTCGTTTGAGGGCTGCGTCAGCGATATGACCATCTCCGCAAAATGGTCGGTCGTCGGCGGCATCGTCGGGCGGCTCTATGCGACCGGTCGTATCACCGACTGCGCCAACTATGGTGCGATCAGCAGCAATTGGACCGGCGCGGACCAAAATTCTCCGACCTACGTTGCAGAGGTCGGCGGTATCGCCGGTTCGTCTTCTGGCCCAATTACCCGCAGCTTCAATGCCGGTGCTGTGACAGTTGCACAAAAGGGTTACGGCGGCGTAGGCGGTATCGCTGGTGTGCTGAAGAGCGCGGCGATTTCGGATTGCTATAACACCGGCACGATCACTGGCCCGAGCCGTACGGCAGGTATTGTGAGCATTGCCAACGACACTGCATCTGCGATCGTAAAGAACTGCTATAACACCGGCAAGATCGTTTCCGTCAGTACTTCTACGAACCCGGCCTGCGGCACGATCGCGGGCACGATTGCAAACAGCAATGGTGACCAGATCGGCAGCGTTGAAAATTGCTACTTCCTGAAGGGCACATATTCCTATACCTCCGGCAGCACCGTCCACACCGACGAGATGGTCGGCTACCCGCTGGACAAGGGCGAGGCAAACTGCAAGCTCGCGTCCGAGATGAAGCTCGACGCCTTTGCCATCACCCTCAGCCCGACGGACAAGACCTTCAACGTCGACGCGGAGAACAACATCAACGGCGGCTTCCCCGTGCTCAAATGGCAGGGCGGCCGCGCCCCGCAGGTCACGCAGGACGCCGAGGACGTCGCGGCCGATAAAGCGGCCCTGACCGTCACCCCGACGACTGTGACCTCCGCCGGGAAGCTCGAGCTGGCTTCGACCGGCGCGAAAGGCTCGATCATCACCTGGAAGAGCAGCAAGCCGGCGATCATCGCCGACGACGGCACAGTCACCCTCCCGACGAGCAATGACGTGACCGTCATCCTGACCGCTACGATCACGAAGAACGGCGTCTCCGACATGAAGGAATTCACCCTCACCGTCAGGACGGCCGCCTCCGCGGACAAGGCCGCGCTGAAGGCCATCATCGCCAAGCTCGGCACGCGGTTCCGCGTGGCTTACAAGACCGGCGAGGTAAATGTCCTTGATACCGTCCGTGACAAGCTCGCGGACGCCATCACCGCCAGCGGCGCGTCCCTGACCGCCGACCAGATCACCGTGACCCTTGCGGACAAGGGCAAGACGAGCCTCGGTGCGGGCACGCTGATCGACGACAGCGGCAAGGTCACCTATTACTACGAGGATCCGTCCCATAGCAGCATCGGCACCGGCGACGCGCGGGTCAACGGCGTAACGTTCACCCTCAGCACCGCGAACGAAGTCAGCGTCACGACCGGCATCTGCATGGTCTCCATCCCGTGGGACCGCACAAAGGTCACCACAGCCATGACCGCCGCGGCAGAGACCCTGACCTTCGGCACCATCAAGGGTGAAAACGAAACCAGTACCGCGGTCACGAAGACCCTGACGCTCCCGCGGACACTGGAAAGCTGCGGCTGGTCGACGATCAGCTGGACCAGCTCCAGCGTCGTCGTCACCGTGGAGGACAAGGGCCCGCTGACCCCCGCGGAAGGCACGATCCATCCCAACGAGGAGGCCACCGCGGCCAAGCTGACCGCGACCTTCACATTCAACAAGAACATCGACGACTATAATAAGGACGTCGAGGCGCCGATCACCGTCACACGGACGATCGAAGTCACCATCCCCGGCGCGGCGAGCGACTACATGCAGACCATCCAAAAGATCTGCGCGGAGTACACGCTGGCCCGACTGACGGACTTCGTCACCAAAGAGCCAATCGACCCGACCAACGTGACCGGGGATATCCAGCTCCTGCGCTCCAGGAATTTCACGACGGTCAGCTTCCATACCGGCTCCGACGGCTATGCCATGACCGTGACCGCGACCGCGCCGGATGGCACTGCGACGACCTACGCGGCAGTGAACGACTACCGCCTGAAGATCTGCCGCCTCGCGGAGACGGCCGGACAGGTCAAGCTGACCCTCACTGTCACGAAGAAGAACGGGAAGGATCTGGATACCCGCTACACCCAGACCAAGGAGCTCGGCATCATCACCGTCACCCCGCTGAAGCCCTCCGAGCTCGCCGCGGAGCTGGCCCTGCTCGAGCAGGCCAAGGCGAATTTCTTCGCCGGCATCAACGACGACCAGAACATCTCGGCCGATGCCGTCACGAAGAACCTGCACGCCTTCCATGAGGCCCGTCTGGATGCCGACGGAAAACTCATCTGGGTCTACACCAGCGATGAAACGCTGGGCACCGGCATCGTCCCGACGGATCTGCCTGGCTATGACTCGATGGGCACACAGCCCTGGCGGCTTTTCCGCAGCAGCAACAGCGCCGTCATCGCCGATGAAAACCTGCTCGTCACCCCGCATGCGACCGACGACAAGACCGTTACCATCACCGCCAACCTCAAGAGCGCACGCTTCGGCGGCTATTACGAGACCTGCAAGGACAACAGCAGCTACGCGGATGTCCTCGATACGCTCAAAAAGCTGGCAGGCGAGGAAGTCAGCGTGACCGTCACCGTCGTCAGCACGGCCAATCAGGCGGCTGCGAAAGCCGCCGGGGAGAAGATCGACGCGCTCTTCCCGGTCACCAAGGACAGCGCGGATGCCATCAACGAGGCTTCGGGTGCCTACAAGAGCCTGACCGATGCGGCCAAGAAGCTGCTCCCCGATGCGGAAGAAAAGCTCGCCAAGGCCGAAGCCGACTATAAGAAGGCCGTCGCCGACGCCGCGCAGGATCAGGCCGACCGCGACGCGGCCGCCGCCGTCGACGCAAAGATCGAAGCCATCGGCACCGTCACGCTGGAAAAGGAAGGCCTCATCACCGCTGCCCGCAGCGCATATGAAGGCCTGAGCGACGCCGCCAAGGAGTATGTCACGAAGCTCGGCGTGCTCGAAGCCGCAGAAGCAAAGCTCAACGAGCTGAAAAACGCGCAGGGCTACCAGACCCAGCTGCAGAGCGTCCTGGCCTATATCCGCAGCACCGTCACCCCGAAGGCGAACCAGAGCACGAACGGCGACTGGGCCGTCATGGCCCTGGCCCGCGCGGGGCTCAGCTCCGACGCCGACAAGCGCTGGTACGCGGGCTATGCCGACGAGCTGGCGAAGCTCCTGGCAGCGAACGGCGGCAGCTTTGAGACCACCAACGAGAATGCCCGCCTCGTCCTCGCCCTGACCGCGCTCGGGCAGAACGCCAAGGCCTATACGGTCGGCGGCGAAACCTACGATCTGGTCACCCCGCTGACCGCGAAGACCGGCAGCGCCTACAAGGCGACTGTCCCCGGCACCACCAGCGCCGCCTTCGCCATCATCGCCATCGACTCCGCGCCCTATACCGTCGCGGATACCGCTGCGGTCCCGGCGATGATCCAGTATCTGCTCAGCATGCAGAACCCCTCCGGCGCATGGAAGATCAACAACGATAACCCGGCCGACAATGTGGACGCCACCGCCATGGTCCTCACGGCCCTGGCTCCGCATAAGAGCGAGACCGGCGTGCAGGACGCGATCGACAAGGCCCTGACCTATCTGGAGGGCCTGACCGGCTACGGCAACGCCTGCACCGACGCGCAGCTCGTCACGGCCTACTCGGCCCTCGGCATCGACTGCACGGACGCCAAATATGCCAGAGGCGGCAAGAACCCGCTGACCAGCCTCCTGTCCTACCAGACGGCCTCCGGCGGCTTCTCCCTCGACTCCACTGCGTCCAACGCCAGAGTCTCCCCGCGTCCGACCGAGCAGGCGGCCTATGCCCTCGTCGCTTATGACCGCTTCAAGCGCGGCGTGAAAAGCCTCTACGATATGTCCGACGCCGTCGACCTCCTCCCGGCAGCCAGCGGCGCAGCCGACGTCGCGGCGAAGATCACCGCCCTCGGCACCGTCACCGACTGCAAACGCGAGACCTATCTTGCCCTGCAGGAGATCGAAGCGGCCTACGCCGGGCTGACAGCGGAGGAACAGGCAGAGGTCACGAACTATGGGACCTTCCTGCAGCGGAAGCAGACCTTCCAGACGCTCCTCGAGGCCTACCGCAAGGCCAAGCTCGCCGAGCTCGACGCCTATTACGACAAGCTCAAGCGCACCGACTATACCACCGACCAGTGGACGAAGATCACCGAGGCCTATCGCACCGGCCGCAGCTCCATCAGCAGCGCCCAGTACGCCGAGCAGGCTGACGCCGCGCTCAAACAGGCCAAGGCAGACATCGACGCCTACGTGAACGGCGACACCATCGAGGTCAGCTTCCGTCTGATCGGCGATTTCCCCGAGTCCTACACCGGCAAGCACCTCGGCTACGTCACCTGGATCGAAACGGAGACCTACACCGTCAAGAAGGGCAGTACCGTCTATGACGTCTTCACCGAAGCCCTGCAGGACGCCGGGCTGACCAGCACCGGCGCAGCCTCCGGCTACGTCAGAAGCATCACCGCCCCATCCATCCTCGGCGGCTACACGCTGAGCGAGTTCGACAACGGCGCAGGCTCCGGCTGGATGTTCACCGTCAACGGCACGCACGGCAACTACGCCCTGGATGAGCACGTGCTGCAGAACGGCGACCGCATCGTCTGGCACTACGTGGACAACTACGCGACGGAGACCTCCACCTGGCTCACGGCCGCGGATATCTCTCCCGCGGAATACGCCCGCCGCCACATCGGCGACGTGGTCACGGCCGGCAAGCACGGCAAGGCGGCGCCCGTACTGACGCTCAGTGACCTCGGCCGGACCGTGAAGTTCACCTTCACGCCCGACAAGGGCTGCCATGTCAAGAACGTCAAGGTCAACGGCAAGTCCATCGGCGCGGTCGAGAGCTACACCTGCAGCAGCTTGAAGATCTACGACCGCATCACCGTGGAATTCACCGACGGCACGCTGCCGTTCACCGACGTGCGCGAGACCGACTGGTTCTATGACGACGTCGTCTTCGCCTACGAAAACGGCCTCTTCTCCGGCACCACGGCCACGACCTTCAGCCCCTACGCCCCCATGACGCGCGCCATGCTCGTCACGGTCCTCTACCGGCTCGAAGGGGAACCCGCCGTCACCGGCCGCAGCGGCTTCTCGGATGTCACGATCGGCAGCTACTATGAAGCCGCCGTCACCTGGGCCGCCGACAACGGCATCGTCAACGGAACCAGCGCCGTGACCTTCAGCCCGAGCGAGAATGTGACCCGCGAGCAGATGGCAGCCATCCTCTGCCGCTACGCGCAGTACAAGCAGTACGGTACGTCGGCAAGCGCGGCTTTGAGCGCCTTCTCCGACGCCGCAGCCGTCTCCACCTACGCGAAGGCTCCGCTTTCCTGGGCTGTCGCAGAGAAGCTGGTCAACGGCACGGACGGTAAGCTCCTCCCGCGCGCCAGCGCCACCCGCGCCCAGGTCGCCGCGATCCTCCATCGTTTCGTAGAAAACATCACCAAATAACCCACCCCAAAAGAGCCGCCCCCACAGGCGGCTCTTTCTTTATCCAAGGCTCCCCACCCAGGGGAGCCTTGGGTGCATGCAAATCCATAAAACTTCCCCGCAAAAAGGTGCAGTCTGACAAACTCAGGCTGCACCTTCTATTGACTGCAAATATTCAAAGGTAACTGCTTACAAATCTGATTCCTACGTATCAGGCGGCGCGTACTAAGACATACGTAGGGTGACTATCGTGTGGAACGACGCCCGAAACATTGGTTCCTGCCTAAATTCAGAGGCAGCACGCACCCCGCGTCCCCAAGCACTCTTTTCTCCCCTATCTTTTCTCTTGCGAGAGAAAAGATAGGGCCGCCGGAGGCGCGTCAGAAACGACCACGACGGAACGAATCCTTGCAAGCAAGGCTTCTTATCCTCTGTGCTCGTTTCTTCCTTTCCAAACCGCAAACTGAATTTGCGGTTTGGGTTTTTTCTATGCAAATCTGCGACAACCTCTCAGGCGCGTAGTTTATGCCATTATTGGTACGCCAGCTCCCCTGGGAGGGGAGCCTTTTACAGCAGGATGCAGATCATGCCGCCGGTGTTTTCGTTGATCATGCGGCCGAGGGTCTTGGTGAGCTTCTGCCGGGCGTCGTCCGGCATGCGCATGATCTTGGCGGTGACGCCCTCGGAGACGAGCTCGTAGAGGGACTTGCCGAAGATGTTGCTCTGCCAGAGCTTGTCGGTGTCCTCCTCGTATTCGCCGAGCAGATAGTCGATCAGCTGCTGGGATTCCTGCTCGCCGCCGACCATGGGGCTGATCTCCGTTTCGATCTGCGCGCGCAGCATGTGGATCGACGGAGCGCTGGCGCGGAGCTTGACGGCGTAGTTGCCGTTCTTTTTGACGATCTCCGGCTTTTCGAGCTTCAGCTCCTCCGCGCCGGGCATGACGATGCCGTAGCCCGTGGCCTTGACCTGCTCGAGCGCGGTCTGGACCTTGTCGTAGAGCTTTTTCGTCTGCGCCAGCTCCTGCAGCATCTGCAGAAGGGCTTCGTCATCGGCGATCTCCACCCCGGCCTGCCGGGACAGCTCCTCGTAAAACAGCGCCTGCGGCAGATGCAGCTCGCAGCTGACCGTGCCGGTGCCGAGGTCGACCTCGCGCACGCGGAATTCGTCGACCGGCTCGAGCTCCTGCAGCGTCCCGAGGACGCTCTCGGCCTCGCTGAGGCTGGTGAGCGCGCCCGCGCGCTCGAGCATGGCGTCGTAGAGCGCGGCCTTGACCGGATGGCCGTCCGGCAGGGCACGGACCCAGCTCGGCAGGAAGAAGCGCAGCTCCTCCACCGGGAAGGCGTACATGACGGCCTCGAGCAGACGGCCGATGTCCTGCGTCTGCATGTGCATGCAGTCCATGGCGAGGGCCTGCACGCCGTATTCGCTGCGCAGCTGCGCGCACAGGGCCTCCGCCGGGGCCGCGCCGGGGCTCTGCGTATTGACGAGAACGACGAAGGGCTTGCCCGTCTTCTGCATGTCGGTGATGGCGCGGGCCTCGGCCTCGCGGTAGTCCTCGCGCGGGATATCGGTGACGGTCCCGTCTGTCGTGACGACGACGCCAAGGGAGCTGTGATCCTCCATGACCTTTTTGGTGCCGAGCTCCGCCGCCTGCGCCATGGGCAGCTCCTCCGGAGCCCAGGGCGTGGTGACCATGCGGGGCTTGCCGTCCTCGGTGTCGCCGACCGCGCCGGGGATCATGTAGCCCACGGAGTCGATCAGGCGCACGCGCAGCGTCGTTTTGCCGTCGGGGCTGATGCGCGCGGCCTCGTTCGGAACGAATTTCGGCTCCGCGGTCATGATGGTCCGGCCGGAGCCGGACTGCGGCAGCTCGTCGGTGGCGCGCTCGCGCTCGTAGACATTTTCGATGTTCGGCAGCACGAGCTGCTCCATGAAGCGCTTGATGAATGTGGATTTTCCCGTCCGCACCGGGCCGACGACGCCGATATAGACCGTGCCGTCCGTGCGCCCGGCGATCTGCTCATAGATCGATCTGTGTTCCATAGTCCGCCTCCTCTGCCTTACATGGGAATGAGGAGAAGCCTTCCGGCCTCTACCTCCGGCTGCGTCAGATGATTGGCCGTCTGGATGGCCTGCGCCGTGGTCCTGTAGCGCTTGGCCAGGTCCCACAGCGGCTGCTGCGCACCCGTGCGGCGAATAACGACCGACGCGCGCTCCGCGCGCGGCTGCCGCGTCAGATCGAGCGTGCCGCCCACCAGGTTCTGCAGCTTCTGCTTCGCAAACGACTGCAGCTGGAACACCGCGTCGTACCGCAGCTCGACCGCACCGCTGCCGGCCGCGGCATAGCCCTCCGGCTGGAGCTGGAAGACGGCCTCGCAGGTGCAGTCCTCGTCCAGTGCGGTCTTGCAGCTGACCTCGGTGCGGAAGGATTCGGACTGCACCGCGCCGTCCGCGTCCGTGTAGACCGTGTCCGCGCGCAGGGGCACGTGGACGATCACGCCGTCTGCCGTGCGCTCGAGCGCCATCGCGTCGGGATAGACGCGGCAGTCGAGCACGGCGGACGCCTGCGCCGGGAAGGACGGACGGATAGGCTCGCGCAGGGTCTGCGCGTCGAGGCGCATGCTGTATTCCTGCTCCTGCCACTGGGGCTGGAAATCGCCGCGGGTGGAATAGGCGTCCTCGCAGAGCGTGAGCGTCTGCGACTGGATGACGGTGCACTGCGCGAGGATCCCCGCGCCGAAGAGCAGCTTCTGACCGGTCTCAGTGTCGACGGGCTCGAGCTGCACGCCGGTCACGAGCAGGGCGGTCTCCACGTCCTCGTTCTGTTCATAGTCCCCCTGCAGCTGGCAGTACTGGGAGAAGGGCACGGCGAGGCTCAGCGTGCGCAGCTCATTCTGCTCGTCAAGATAGGTCAGCTGCAAATTGGCTGTGCCCTTCATCACGGCCTTGCTGCCGACCAGATTCTGCTCCGTCACGACCGGCTGCAGCATGCAGTCGGCCAGCCGGACGATCTTCGCCCGCCCTTCCGGCACGTTCAGCTCCTCGCTGACCTGGAAGGCGCGCTCGGCCGTTTCGACCGGGACGGCGTTGGAATAGGACTGCGTCTTCTGCTGCAGGCAGGCAGGCGCGTCGGTCAGCGCACGCACCTCCTCCGTCCACGGCTCATATCCGTCCGCCTGGACCAGCACGCTGATGCGCAGCAGGACCTTGCGGGAGTTGATGAGTCGGCTGTCGGCGCTGCGGACCGAGCAGCGGACGACGGACTGCGTCAGCTCCTGCAGGTCGCTGCTTTCCAGCTTCAGGGTGAACGGGACGTCGGTGGTGAGCAGCTGCAATCCGCCCGCCTCGTCGGCATAGAGGCAGGAGGCGCGCAGATTGCCCGTCACGAGCAGACTTCCGGCGCGGCTGGTCTTGCTCTGCAGCTCCGGCTCGGCGTAGCAGATGAGCGTGCGGGCGGCGTCGGGCATGGCGTCGGGTATGATGAGCTCCTGCGTCTGCTCCTGCGCGAGGGACAGATGCGCCGTGCGCTTCAGGCAGGAACGCTGTTTTTGTTCGAATGCAAGCTCCATAGTCTCAACTCCTTGTATGTTCTGGGATATCTATACGCGGAGCCGGACAAGGATATGTTCATTTCAGCAGCAAAAGTCCGAGCACGATCAGAATGATGGCCACCAGCACCCGCAGGAACCACCCGCACAGCGCAAACGACACCAGCAGCCCGATCCCCGCCCCGAGCAGCACCAGCCCCAGCTGCTCCGTTTTCACACACATATATCGATCCCCCCTCTGCGCCAGCATACGCAGAGGGACTCGCAGAGGTGCCGGTTTTCCAGAGTGCCTTTGAGAATCCGCACCCCAAAGGCCTCCCCTTGTCAAGGGGCGCTGACCCGAAGGGCCTGAGAGGTGAACCCCGCCGCAGCGGGCATGGCATCCCCTATGAGGGGAAGCTGTCGCCGCAGGCGACGGATGAGGTGGACAGCGTCGCGTAGACGCACTGCCCCACCTCATCCGT
>ENA-ORSL01000580-ORSL01000580.1-human-gut-metagenome-genome-assembly--contig:-NODE-580-length-37377-cov-3.751594_pt1 | contig 37377 bp, 37 predicted proteins | sample MGYA00242190_ERZ509157 | MGnify/ENA primary metagenome ERZ509157 (study PRJEB26280, sample SAMEA2338664) | human gut metagenome | biome: human gut; feature: human-associated habitat; material: faeces... | reverse complement strand
GTTCCTGACCAACGCTCAGGGCGAAGACGTGGTGGCCGGCGTTCGTACCCCCATGCCCATCACCGAGATGGAGCAGAAGTTCCCCGAAGCCTTCAAGCAGTTCGTGGAAGTCTGCCAGACCCTGGAAAATCACTATCACGACATGCAGGATATGGAGTTCACCGTTGAGCACGGCAAGCTCTACATGCTGCAGACCCGTAACGGCAAGCGCACCGCCGCCGCCGCCATCAAGATCGCCTGCGATCTGATCGACGAGGGCATGATTTCCGAGGAAGAAGCGCTGATGCAGATCGACGCCAAGTCCCTGGATATGCTGCTGCATCCCACCTTTGACGCTGCGGCCCTGAAGAAGGCTCAGCCCGTGGGCAAGGGCATCGCCGCCTCTCCTGGCGCTGCCGCCGGCACCATCGTATTCACCGCTGAGGACGCCGTTGTGCATGGCAAGCGCGGTGAAAAGGTCGTCCTGGTTCGCCTGGAGACCAGCCCCGAAGACATCGAGGGCATGAAGTACAGCCAGGGCATCCTGACCGTCCGCGGCGGCCAGACCAGCCATGCGGCCGTTGTGGCCCGCGGCATGGGCACCTGCTGCGTATCCGGCTGCGGCGATATCAAGATGGACGAAGAGAATAAGTGCTTCACCCTGGCCGGCAAGGTCTATCATGAGGGCGATGTGCTGTCTCTGGACGGCTCCACGGGCAACATCTATGGCGAGCTGATCCCCACCGTTCCCGCCGATCCTAACAGCGGTTACTTTGGCCGCATCATGGAGCTGGCCGATAAGTATAAGACCATGGGCGTGCGCACCAACGCGGACACCCCCGGTGACGCCAAGCAGGCGGCCGCCTTCGGCGCGCAGGGCATCGGCCTGTGCCGCACCGAGCATATGTTCTTCGATCCCGCCCGTATCGGCGCGTTCCGCGAGATGATCTGCTCCGAGACCGTGGCTGAGCGCGAAGCCGCGCTGGCCAAGATCGAGCCCATGCAGCAGGCTGACTTCGAGGGCCTGTTCGAGGCGCTGGACGGCCATCCCGTTACCATCCGCTTCCTGGATCCCCCGCTGCATGAGTTCGTGCCCACCGACGAGGCCGATATCGAAGCGCTGGCCAAGACCCAGGGTAAGTCCGTTGCCTACATCAAGCAGGTAATCAACGATCTGCACGAGTTCAACCCCATGATGGGTCATCGCGGCTGCCGCCTGACCGTCACCTATCCCGAAATCGGCGTTATGCAGACCCGCGCCATCATCAAGGCCGCGCTGGCTGTGCAGGGCCGTCATCCCGATTGGCAGGTTGTGCCTGAGATCATGATTCCCCTGGTTGGCGAAGTGAAGGAATACAAGTTCGTTAAGAACATCGTCGTGAAGACCGCTGACGAGCTGATCGCCGCCTCCGGCGTGGCCCTCAAGTACGAAGTGGGCACCATGATCGAGATCCCGCGTGCCGCCCTGACCGCGGACGAGATCGCCAAGGAAGCCGACTTCTTCTGCTTCGGCACCAACGACCTGACCCAGATGACCTTCGGCTTCAGCCGTGACGACGCTGGCAAGTTCCTGCCTGCCTACTACGCCAACAAGATCTACGAGTCCGATCCCTTCGCTCGTCTGGATACCATTGGCGTTGGCAAGCTGATGGAAATGGCTGTTAAGCTGGGCAAGGCCGCCAATCCCAAGCTGCACTGCGGCATCTGCGGTGAGCACGGTGGCGATCCTTCCTCCATCGAGTTCTGCAACGAGATCGGCCTGAACTACGTATCCTGCAGCCCCTACCGCGTGCCCATCGCGCGCCTGTCTGCTGCTCAGGCTGCCATCAAGGCCAAGAAGTAATTTAAGCAACTGCTTTTCGCGCAGCGATGCGCAAAACGGCCGCACAGTTCCTTGGAATTGTGCGGCCGTTCTTTTCTAAACAAAGCTGTTAAAATCCAGAAAAATGGCCATGATAATCCCGAAAGACAGCCGAGAGGAGCGGAAACATGAAAGAATCCAAATACGCCGGCACGCAAACCGAAAAGAACCTGCGGACAGCCTTTTCAGGCGAATCCGAGGCGCGCAACAAATATACCTACTTTGCATCCAAGGCCAAGAAGGATGGCTATGAGCAGATTGCGGCGCTGTTCCTCAAAACCGCCGAAAATGAAAAAGAGCACGCCAAGCTGTGGTTTAAGGAGCTGAACGGCATCGGCGCCACTGCCGAGAACCTGCTCTCCGCCGCAGAGGGCGAAAACTACGAGTGGACGGATATGTACGATGGCTTTGCCAAGACGGCCGACGAAGAGGGCTTCCATGATCTGGCCATCCGCTTCCGCATGGTTGCCGCCATTGAAAGGCATCATGAGGAGCGCTACCGTGCCCTGCTGCACAATGTGGAAATGGCGGAGGTCTTTGCTAAAAGCGAAGTCAAGGTGTGGGAGTGCCGCAACTGCGGCCATATCGTCGTTGGCGAAAAGGCCCCCGAGATATGCCCGACCTGCAATCATCCCCAAAGCTATTTTGAAATCCACGCGGAAAACTATTAAAAAGGTTAGCGTGATCGACATAACCCTGCCGACGGCGTGATGCTGCCGGATGAGAAAAAGCAATCGCTTTAAAAAGCGCGCGTGCCCCAAATGTAAGCTGGGCATGCGCGCCTTTTGTAAATTTTGTCATCGCCCGCCAAATTCGTATTGACTTGCCCCGTGGTATCCTTTATAATTGAGTTACATACCATTCAAACAACCCTGCGCCCCTCTGCCCCCCCAACACAACAAGATGAAGGAGAAAAAGAAGATGAAAAAATGGTTGGCTGCATGTCTCCTGGCGATAGCGCTGCTCTTTGTAACAACCACTGCGATGGCAGGCCATACCAAGAAGAATGGCGATTATTGTTTAGGCGGTTCCTATGCTCTGCTAAAAGAGTACGAAAAGCAGCATCTGCGGAGGTGCAATGACTGCCGGGAAGAGCTCTTGGAGGATCACTTTGTTGGCAACGCCGATTCAGCAAGCTGCATCGTCAAAAAGAAATGCGGCGGCTGCCCGCAGCCTCTCGGATGGGGCGACCACGACTGGGGCGATTGGGAGTCCAACGGCAACGGCACCCACACCCGCACCTGCAAGCGACTCGGCACACACACTGAAATGGAGAAATGTACTTTCAGCGTAGCACCCTGCACCGAGCCTGCCGCCTGCACTGAATGCGGTGCGTCCTACAAGCTGGGGGGGCATGACTGGGGCGGATGGACGCCCAACGGAGATAAAACCCACACCCACGTCTGCACGCGCGACCCCAGCCACACCGAGACGGAAGACTGCGGCGACTTTTGGGAAGCGGATTGCACAACGCCCGCCATGTGCTGGTATTGCCGGGGTACATATGGGGAAACAGACCCGAACCAACACGGCTGGGATATGTGGGAAAGCAATGGCGATGGCACCCACACCCGCATATGTTACCGCGAAAGAAGCCACACAGAAACGGAAGATTGTTTCGGCGTAAGCTGTGGCGAAACGGACTGGTGCAACGGCTGCTGGGAAATATACACGGCAAGCCACAAATTTGACGATTCTTGGTCAACCACTCCCGATGAGCACTGGAAGGTTTGCCTTCATTGCAAAGAAATCCAAAACAAAGCCCTCCATTCATTTGTGGAACAACCTGACGAAAAGCATCTGAAGTCCGAGGCCACCTGCGTATCCGTAGCCGTGTATTATAAAGCTTGTTCCGATTGCGGCTACCAACTATCGGATACCTTTGGAAGCGGCACAATCGATGCGAACAATCATGACCTGGATTATCACGATGCCAAAGCGCCCACCTGCACCGAGTCTGGCTGGAAAGCCTACGAAATCTGCAAGCGCGAGGGCTGCGATTACACCTCTTATCAGGGTTTGGACGCGCTGAATCACGACTGGGAATGGGTATCCAACGGCAATGGCACCCACACCCGCACCTGCAAAAACGACCCCAGCCATACCGAGACGGAAGACTGTACCGGCGTGGCCTGCGGGCAATCGGGCATATGCTCCGTCTGCAAGGGAGAATATACGGCAGCCAATCACAAATATGAAACCTGGCTGTATGACTCCAATGAGCATTGGAGCTACTGCGTCTATTGCAGTGAAGAAAGAAGAAGTTCCCATTCATTCTCGCAATATAAGCATTCCGAGGCCACCTGCGCATCCCCGGCTAAGTATCTCGGTACCTGTTCCGATTGCGGCTTCTATAGAACTTATAATCTCGGCGATATAGATCCAAACAACCACGACCTGATCCACCACGAGGCCAAGGCCGCTACCTGCACCCAGCCCGGCTGGGAAGCCTATGATACCTGCTCCCGCTGCGACTACACCACCTATGTGGAGCTGACCAACGGGGGACACAGCCTGACCCATCACGCCGCCAAGGCGCCCACCTGCACCGAGCCCGGCTGGAATGCCTATGATACCTGCTCCCGCTGTGATTACACCACCTATGTGGAGCTGCCCGCGCTGGGGCATGATTATCAGGAGGAGGTGATCCCGCGCACCTGCGAGCAGGACGGCTTTACCCTGCACACCTGCCTTCGCTGCGGGGACGACTACACCGACAATATGATCGGCTATCTTGGCCACTGGTATGGCGAGTGGACGGCCAACGGCGACGGCACGCAGCGCGCGGAGTGCCTGCGCGGCGGCTGCCACCATGAAAAGACGGTCGATTGTGAGATCATCGAGCTGCCTGCGCTGAATATCTCCCTCTGCCCCGTGTGCGGCACGGTGAGCGACGGCTCCAGGCTGGCGTTGACCAATGCTTCCGTCAAGATCGTCAGCGGCAGAATCCCGCATGGTGAAGCCCTCCTGCGCGTAGGCACGCTGGCCAATGGCGAAAAGCTGCTGACCGTGGGCTACGTCTATGGCGGCAGGCTGTCCAAGGCTTCCTGCCAGGTGAGGATCGCCCTGCCCGCCGGGCTGGTAAACGGCTGCACCCTGTCCCTGCTCAATGCGGACGGCACGGAAACGGCGGTTGATTGTACGGTCGATGGCGATTCCGCCGTGCTGACGCTGACCTTCGCCCAGCCCCTGCTGGCTGTGCGGCTGACGCCCGCCCCGTAAAAAACGCATAACGAAAGCCGCTCCATCCAGCCGGATCTGGAGCGGCTTTTTCTTCTTTGTTCAGTTTCCCACAGCCGCGATGTTTTCCGCCGTCAGGGGCAGATACGCCACCGCGATGGGCTCGGTCAGGTCGAAGGCGGCCAGCCAGGCATGGTAGTCCGTTTGACTCAGCACGTCCGTGCCGCCACCCCTGGGCGTAACCAGATATACGCTGCCCGCGCCCTCCGCGTCAATCTGATCGGGATAGGGAAAATCAAACTCCCAATGCTGCAGGGAGCGCGCCTTGGCCCAGGCGTCCACGCTGGCAATCAGCTCGTAGGTTTGCGTATCCGCGCTATAGGCATACAGATTGTAAGGCCAGAAGTCATCGTCGCTCAGCCCCTGATTGTGCGACCACTGCGCCACGGCATAGCCGTTGGCATAGTAGGTGACAGCTGGATATTCGATCAGTTCCTCCGCCAGCGCGCCGGTTTCAGCATCATAGCGGTATACCGCCTCGGTCTGCCAGGCCACAATGGTCGCCATCATATGCAGGATCAGCTCCTCCTGGCCATCGCCATCCACATCGCACAGGGCAAAGCTGTTTTCCGTCTCCGCGCCCTCCTCCGTGCTGAAATCGGCCTCTTCGCCGTTGGGATAGCGATGCTGCTGATACAGCGTTTCCAGCGCCGCGCGATAGGCCGCCAGGCGCAGTGCACGCTCATCGGCCTGCTCCGCGCAGGCGGACAGGCAGGCGGCAAGGCAAATCGACAGGCAAAGAATAAAGCAAATCAGCTTTTTCATCTTCATAAAAGCCTCCTTTTCTGGCTGCTCTGACAGTATACGCCCCCGCTGCGCCAATTTCAAGGCATCCGCGCGGGTTTTACAATTGCGCCGCGCGCCGCACAATCCGCCCGAATGTTTCATTGACAAAACTTTTCCTGAACATTAAAATATTGTCATCACACAAGGAGCTTCGGCAGCATGACTACGGTGCTTTTAATCCGCCACGGGCAAAGCGTTACCAACGTTACGCAGGTGTTTACCGGGCATTACGATGTGCCCCTGTCCCCCCTGGGGCAGGAGCAGGCGCGCCGCACGGCAGCCTATCTGCAAAAGAATTTCAGGATCGATGCGATTTACGCCAGCGACCTGATGCGCGCCATGCAAACCGCCCAGCCCACGGCGGCGGCCTTCGGCCTGCCCATCCGCCCCGAGCCCGATCTGCGCGAAATCTGCGCCGGGCGGTGGGAGCGCATGCCCTTTGCGCAGATCGAGCGCGAATACGCCCAGCTATACGATTGCTGGCGGCACGATATCGGCCGCTGCGTCTGCCCGCAGGGCGAAAGCGTGGCGCACCTGTTTGATCGCGTGCAGGCGGCGGTATCGCGCGCCGTGGCCGCGCATCCCGGCCAGACCGTCGCGTTTTTCACCCACGCCACGCCCGTGCGCGCGCTGCAATGCCGCTGGCAGGGCGGCACGGTGCTGGATATGCGCGGCGTGCCCTTTGTGCCCAACGCCTCCGTCACCGCCGCGCAGGTGGAAAACGGCGCGTACCGCCTGACCCTGATTGGCGAAAATGCCTTTCTGGACGATTTGAAAACTGCCCTGCCCGACAACGTATAAAGGAGGGAGACCCCATGGCGGATCAGCCCCGCATTGCGCTTTTGAACGATTCCTTCCCGCCGACGATTGACGGCGTGGCCAATGTGGTAACAAACTATGCCCGTATTTTGCATGACGATGGCTATCCCGTCATGGTCGCCACCCCCGAATATCCCGGCGTAACCGATGATTATCCCTACCCCGTGCTGCGCTATGCCAGCGTGAACACCACCAGGCTGGTGGGCTACCGCGCGGGCTATCCCTTCAGCGCGCGGGCGGTATCGGCCATTGATGATTTTCACCCCGATATCCTGCACACGCACTGCCCGGTGGCCTCCACCCTGCTGGCGCGCACGGCGCGCGAGGGCACGGGCGCGCCGGTGGTGTTTACCTATCATACCAAGTTTGATATCGACATCCGCACGGCGCTGAAGGGCGAGCTATTGCAGAATCAGCTGATTACGGCCATGGTGCGCAACATCGAAGCCTGCGACGAGGTGTGGACGGTCAGCCACGGCGCGGGCGAAAACCTGCGCTCGCTGGGCTTCCGGGGCGAATACCGCGTGATGGAAAACGGTGTGGATTTCCCCCGCGGCCGCGCGACGGAGGCGGAAATCGCCGCCATTACCCAGCGCCATCATCTGCCGCAGGATCGCCCCGTTTTCCTCTTTATCGGCCGCATGCGCTGGTATAAGGGCATCCGCCTGATCCTGGACGGCCTGGCGCAGGCCAAGGCGCAGGGCGCGCGCTTTACCATGCTGTTTGTGGGCGATGGCACGGACATGGCGGATATCCAGGCGCTTGCCCGCGAAAACGGCCTGTGGGAGGATTGTGTTTTCGCCGGCGCGGTGCGCGACCGCGAGCTGCTGCGCGCCTATTACAGCCGGGGCGATCTGTTCCTGTTCCCCTCCACCTTTGACACCAACGGCATTGTGGTGCGCGAGGCGGCCGCCTGCGCCCTGCCCGCCCTGCTGGTGCGCGGCAGCTGCGCGGCCGAGGGCATTGACGACGGCCAGACCGGCCTGCTGATGGATGAAAACGCGCAGAGCCTGTGCGCGCAGGCGCTGTGGGCGTGCGCGCATCCGGATGAAATCCACCGCATCGGACAGACCGCGCAGGAGCGCATCTATATCTCCTGGGAGGATGCGGTGCGCCGGGCTGAAAAGCGCTATGCCGATATCCTGGCCGAGCACCCCAACGGCGCAGCACGCCCCCGGCGGGATGTGTTCCCCTTCCTGTCCGACGCGCTGGAGGCCGTCACCCGCCTGCGTGAGCTGAGCGAGCAGGTGCGCGAGCTGCTTAAATAGGACGAGCGGGCGCGGGGCGGGCAGCGGCGGCGGCAATGGGAGCTTCACCCGGCGCTCCCTGCAAGCCTGATGGTATGCTTTGAATGCGGAAGCAGATGGACAAAGCGAAGGTCAAAAAGGAGGATTTGGATGAGACTGTTCTTATGCTCGCACTTTTCAAGCGTAGGGAGCTTGATAAAGGAAGAAATTGAAAACAGGAAAATTGCGTTTATTCCCACAGCCTCGCTGCGCGAGGGCTATACCGGCTATGTCAGCTCGGCGAAAAAGCTGTTCAAAAAATCAGGCGCAGCCGTAACTGAAATGGATATTTCTGCGGAGGCTTATTCAACGATACAGTCTGCCCTTGAGGCTGCGGATGTGATATATTTTACCGGCGGAAATTCCTTTTTCCTGATGGATCAGCTGCGCAGAACGGGAACGGACGAGCTGCTAAGGAGGGAACTGGCAAACGGAAAGCTGATGATCGGCGAGTCGGCAGGCGCGGTTATCTGCGCCCCAAGCATCCAATATATTGAACAAATGGATGAGAAGCCGGAGGATTATTCACAGCAGGACGATGCAGGGCTTGCTTTGATTGATTTCCATGTTCTTCCGCATTATCTTACGCCGCCCTTTAAGAAGGCTACCGAGCGAATCATGGCAGAGTTTTCGGATTTGAATATCCGCCCCATTAACAACCGTCAGGGAATCATCGTGGAGGATGAAGGCTCAAGGGTCGTTTGCAGGGACTGATTTGAAGCCTCCAAGCTGTCTAACTGATAAAGCTGATAAAGGCTGATAAAACCGCACAGGCGGATATCCCGCCGCGTGCACGGATATCCCGCCGCGCGCACATTGCATATTGCGGTTTACCGCGCGATATGCTATAATATTATACCGCTATGGAAAGGAGTGACGCGCATGGCCCGGCAAAAGGGCGTACATCCCGTAGCAAGCAACCGCCGCGCGCGGCACGACTATTTCATAGAGGAAACCTATGAATGCGGCCTCGCCCTGCACGGCACGGAGGTAAAATCCATCCGCCAGGGGCATGTGAACCTGAAGGAGAGCTTCGCCCACGTCAAGGACGGCGAAGTGCTGGTGGAGAGCATGCACATCAGCCCCTATGAGCAGGGCAACATCTTCAATACCGATCCCATGCGGCCCAAAAAGCTGCTGCTGCACAAGGCCGAGATCCGCAAGCTGCAGCAGCTGGTGCAGCGCAAGGGCTACACGCTCATCCCGCTGCAGCTGTACCTGAAGGACGGCCGCGTCAAGCTGGAGCTGGGCGTGTGCATGGGCAAGCAGCTGCACGATAAGCGCGCAGCCGCGGCGGATCAGGCAGCCAAGATGGAGGCCGCGCGCGCCGTGCGCAATCAGCGCGCGGAGTAACGCGGGGGCGTTCTGGTTTCGACGGGGATGGCGAAGGACAGGATAAGCGAGCCGAGGACCCTGGCCTCGTAAAAACGGGGAAATTAAAATTAACTGACAATAACAGTTACGCTTTCGCGGCCTAATGGCTGCGCGTTGCCCCAAAGCGCTCACGGCTTTGGCAAGCAGCGTCATTGATGTGAGGAACAGGCCCGCCTAAGCTTTGCGGCGAGGCCGGTAAAATGAAGCTACCAAGCCCCATAGCCCGTTCGCAGGCGCTGGGGCAAGGGAAATCCAAAATGCGTCCTGCGCTCGGAGAAAATCCTGTAATTCGGTCTTCGGACAGGGGTTCGATTCCCCTCGCCTCCACCATATTAAGTACCAGCTTTTGATACAAAGGCTGGTACTTTTCTTTTACCCCATGGTGGCTCAAATCCCCTTGCAGCAAGGGCTTTCTCGAACATTTCTTGAAAAGGTATTCTGATCCAGCTTCATTTTCCATTATACAAACAGGCGCGGAAGGCAAAATTGATCTCCGCGCCTGTGTCTTTTACCCCATCTCATTTAAAATGACTCGTTTTTGAGTTTTGCTAAATCGTTTAATTAGGGCTTTTTCAGTCACTCTATCGTTGTTTTGAATTTCGGCACCTTTTTCCCATGTCAGTTTCTCAGATCAGATTGCTATCAGTTCCTTCAGGTAGGGTTCAAAGTGTTTATCCATTCGATAAATCTCCGCATTTGTTATTGAGCAGGCCTATCTATCACTCTTTTGTGGCGAAAAAATGCAAGTTGATATTTGAGTTTACGAATCATCCCTGTTTTTATCCATGACGGTATGACATACGCCCCCTTTGCTTTAATTGCTGCAGGTAGGTTCACTGCCCAGCGGGGGCTCTATATGGGAAATAACCCTATCCTGCCTACGAATGGCTGATATAATCCAGCACGAAAAAGATGATCCTGATGCGAGCTATCATTAGATTGTCCGTACAGTTCCCCTTTCAACTAATTTGACATCCAGAATCCGTATTTCTGCCGGTGCAGACGGATTTTCCAGTTGACGCTGTAGAATTTCTACAGCTACCACTGCTTTTTGATGCAGATCTTGTGCAATGGAGGTAAGATGAGGATAGATTTGGGTGCAGATCGACATATTATCATAACCGATGACTGACAACTCGTCTGGAATGCGGATGCCTCGCTCAGAGAGATCCCCTATGAGACGGGCTGCAAGATGATCGCTGGTGGCGAAAACGGCTGTAATCTCATGCCGCAAACTGTACAGCGCATCTATGGTATCGGATGCTGCTGCCGGATCATTATCTGACAAAAGAACAAAACGGTGAAGTTTGTCCGCAGAGATACCATTTTTGAGCAGAGTATCCGTGAAGCCGGACAACCGATGATGGATAACGCCGTTGTCTATATCCGGCGGACTGACAAATGCAATCTGCTTATGCCCGTGCTGAAGAAGACAGTTGGCTGCCATCACTCCGCCTTTATAGTCGTCAATTCCGACACTACATATCTGGCGAACATGGCTGTAGCTGTCGATAAAAACTGCCGGGGTCTTTGTCCGCGTACTAATTTGCTCGATTTCATCATCAAACATTCCCAGAAAGATTGCGCCTCGGACATTCCAAGTGCGAAGGTTGCGGGAAATATCTTCTTTATTCTGGACAAGGCTGACCATTGCGTAGTATCCAAGCGCCTGCACCTGTTGAATAATGATTCCAACAAGAGTTGCATTGTGCGGGCTGCTCAAAGAATTCTCGTTATCTATATTCCGCAGCATAATGGCCACGATATTTGAATTGGCCTTGGCAAGACTTCTGGCGCTGGCGTTCTGAACATAGTTTCGTTTCCGCAAAATGGCCTGGATTTCGTCGGCTTTTTCTTTTGAAACCTTGGACAAATTTCCGTTGACAACATTGGATACCGTCATAACACTCACATTCGCCTCAGCGGCAATATCCTTCAGCCTGACCATTGACCCACTCTCCTTTGCTTTGGTTTATAAACGAGAATACCATGGAATCCTTCTTTTTGCAAGAGGATTATGCAGAATTTAATGAAAGCCAGTAAGTTTAATAAACCTTATGATGACATGCCATAACGACGCTGGTGGCGAACCATGTCCATTAAGAAAACTCATATATTTCAAAAAATATAGTTGACATCTTCCCAAATTTGTATATAATATAATTAAGTTTACCGCTATACTAGTCGGCGGAAATCAAAACTGAACGGTAGAAAGGTAGGTATTCTCAATGAAACGGAATCTGTCCCGACTGATCAGCACAGTACTCGCTTTGGTCATGCTATTTACCGTAGCCAGCGCTTCCGCTGAAGCCAGCGCCATTCTCGGCAGCAAAATCCAATACGACACCAGCAAAGCCATAAACAATGGCGAAGACATTGAAATTGAATTCTGGTACTGGACAGGCGCCTCGGATCTGTTCAAGTCTGTGGTAAATCAATATACCGCGATTCATCCCAACGTCAAAATCACGCTGGTCGAGAATCCTTATGATGATTATTGGACCAAGCTGCCCCTGGCGTTGCAGGGAAGCAACGGCCCCGCAATCTTCAACGTTCACAACAGCCACCACGAAAACCTGATTAACTACCTGGCTCCCTACGATATCCCTGTGGAAGATCTGGAAGAAGACTTCGTAGGTGTTTCCGCGCATGTTATCGATGGGAAGGTTTATTATACCGACTATGGCATGATGACTGCTACCATGTATTACAACAAGGCCATGTGGAGCGCCGCTGGTTTGACCGAGGCGGATATCCCTACCACCTGGGATCAGTTCCGTGAAGTGGCGAAAAAGCTTACCATCCGGGATGAAAAGGGCGAATTGATTCAGGCCGGCTTCAGCTTCAACGGTGGCGCTCAGGGTGATGTTCTTGGTATGCAGTATCAGTATGGTCAGAATCTGTTCACCGAAGATGGCAAGGTCACCTTCAATAACGACGCAATCAAAACTGTTGTGCAACGGATGAAAGATATCTACGAAGTAGACGGAAGCGGAGACTACAACTTCGGCAACAACTCTGGTGACAACTTTGGCCAGGGCATGATTGCTATGTACCTGGGCTGGGGCTTCATGCATGGGCTGTTCCAGGCGCTGTGGCCTGAAACCGAGTTTGGCAGCTTTGAAATCCCCACCCCCACCGAGGATGTTCCTTACGCCTATCACCGGTATAATGGCGAATCTACCTTTGGCATCAATAAAAATGCGCCGGCCGACCAGCAGGCCGTCGCACAGGATATCGTTCGCTTCTTCCTGGCTAACGATCAACTGCAAAAGGAATTTGTCTTGGCCAATTCTATTTTCCCTGCAAAGAAGAGCCTGGCGAATGACAGCGACATTCTCAGCGTTTCCAGCATTGCCGTTCTGGCGAATCACATTGACCGGTACATCTGGCCCGGTCCCATGCCCAGCGCAGTGGAAAATAATATGAAAATTGCGCTTGAGAATATTTTCTACAACGGCGAAGACGTCGAAGCGGCTTTGCAGAATGCGGAAGATGCCTGCAACGAAGAACTGGCTTCCAGCGAATTCGTCCCTGTAGAGTCTTCCTATGCGCATGCTGACGAAGCAAAGTAACGGATAGCGAGATATCCAAAGGGGATGCGGGAGAAAAACTTCTGCATCCCCTTTTCCCCCATAAGAATCAAAGTTCACCGACCGATGGTTCTACCCGTTGTCGGCGGACAAAACCGGGAGGATTGGCCGATGATCTCTACCAAACGGGCGCACCCCCTGCAAAGCCGAAGCGAAGTGTTGCTGCGTAATCTGGTGGTTTCTGCCCTGATACTCTTTTTTACAGTGTTTTATCTGATCCCGATTGTCAGCGCGTTTGTAGGTAGTTTTCACCTGTGGAACCCCTTAAAAGGACAATACAAGTACACTGGGCTAAAAAACTGGGAAAATGTCTTTCATAGCCGACTGTTCTGGCAGTCTATGAAAAACACGGCTTTTTTTGCCGCGATTGCCGTCGCGGCCCGTGTCGTTCTTGGACTTGCTCTCGCATCCGCCCTGTATTCTAAGCTGGTGAAATGGAAATCTTTATACAGGACGCTTTACTATTTGCCCACAATAACGCCCATGGTCGCTGTGGCGTTTGTGTGGAAATTCATGTATGACCCTCAGTTCGGTTTGTTAAATCAGCTGCTTGGAACCCGAATCAACTGGCTTTTCGACGCTAAATATGCCATGACGGCCATTCTACTCCTGACGATCTGGAAGGATTATGGATATGCCGTGGTCATTTTGCTGGGCGGCTTGTATTCGCTGCCGGCAGACTGCTATGAAGCAGCTGAAATTGATGGCGCTACAGCGATGCAGACATTTTATTTTCTGACATTGCCGTTGTTAAAGCCGACGATCCTTTTTATTGTTATCACATCCCTGATATCTTATTTCCAAACCTATATTCCGGTCATGGTTCTGACACAGGGAGGTCCTGGCACCAAAACCTATCTGGCTTCTTATATTATTTATAATCAGGCATTTGTCAAATATAACTTTGGGTATGCCTCTGCTATTTCGTTTGTTCTCTTCCTGATTATCGCCCTGCTGACCTTTGCTTCCTTCCGCCTTGGCGGACAGCAAAATATAGGGGGAGCAGAAAAATGAAAAGAAATCGCCTCTCATCAGTCTGTCTGAATGTGATCCTTTTGATTTTCAGCATAGCAACAATTCTGCCCTTTCTATGGATGTTTGCTTCCTCCTTTAAAAGCAATTCGGAAATCAGCGCGCTGAAGCAGCATTTCTTTCCTCAAGCGCCCTCCTTGGTCAACTATCAGAACGCAATTGAGAAAATGAACTTTCTGCGGTATTTTGGAAACAGCCTGTTCTATGCTATACTGCTTACGGTCATAACAATCTATACCAGCGCAATATCGGGTTTTGTCTTTTGCAAATACCGGTTTCGCGGCAGGGATGCTTTGTTCAGCGCAATCCTGGCAACCATGATGATACCTGGCGTGGTAACGATCATTCCACGGTACTCGATTATGCAGCAATTGGGATGGATCGATACATACCGCGCCTTGGTTGTTCCCAGTTTGTTTACTTCCTTTGGGATTTTCCTGATGCGGCAGAGTTGTGTCGGCGTACCGGACGAATTATTGGAGGCTGCACGGATCGATGGAGCCAATGAATTCTATATCTTTCATCGAATCGTAATTCCCATACTGCACAACGCGATCTCCAGTATTGCTATTTTCCAGTTTCTTTGGGCTTGGGAAGATTATCTGTGGCCCTATCTGATGATCCGGACAGAGCAGAAGAATATGCTCAGCGTAGCGCTGAACATGTTCAGCGGCCGCTATTCTACGGATTACGCAGGCCTGTTCGCGGCAACCTCAATCGCCATTATTCCGGTCATTATCTGTTACCTGATCTTCCAAAAGCGTTTTATCGCCGGAATTGCCGCATCAGCTGTCAAGGGATAAAAAATGGAGGAGAAAAATGGCTATCAATACAACAGTAAAGCTTCGGAACCAGGTAATGTACTCGATTTTTGTCCGTCAATACAGCAAAGAAGGGACTTTTGCTGGTGTCAAACGGGATTTGGATCGGATTCGCTCTCTCGGAGTGGATGTAATTTGGCTGATGCCGATTCATCCCATTGGTCTTAAAAACAGGAAAGGCGCGCTTGGCAGTCCTTACGCCATTCAGGACTATCGCAAAGTGAATCCGGAATTTGGAACGCTGGATGATTTTCGCTGCCTGATAGACGGCATTCATCAACGCGGGATGAAATGCATCATTGACGTGGTATATAACCATACATCCCCGGATTCCTGGCTGGCAAAGCATCATCCGGAATGGTTTTTTCATCAGGCAGACGGTTCTTTTGGGAATCGGATTGGCGAATGGTCAGACATTATTGACCTGGATTACAGCCAGAAGGATCTTTGGAAATATCAGATCGAAACGCTGAAATATTGGGCGACAATGGTGGATGGTTTCCGTTGTGATGTAGCGCCGCTGGTACCGTTGGAATTCTGGCTGAGAGCGCGAAAAGAGGTGGAAACGGTACGACCCGGATGCCTGTGGCTCAGTGAAACGGTTGAGCCTGTTTTCACGATGGACAACCGTGAACGGGGGATGACCAGCCTTTCAGATGGAGAGATCTTTCAGGCCTTTGATCTAAGCTATGAGTACGACGTCTATCATGAATGGGTTCGCTGCCTGTGCGGTGAAATTCCGCTGCTTGCATACGCTCAAAAGCTCAATGATCAGGAGCATATCTATCCAGAAAACTATGTAAAGCTTCGTTTTTTGGAGAATCATGATCGGCCTCGGGCAGCATTTCTGATCCCGAATGAAAAAATACGCAGGAACTGGACGGCCTTCCTTTATTTCCGAAAGGGTATGGTTCTGTTGTATAACGGACAAGAAACGGCGAATGATTTTCGTCCCAGTCTATTTGAACGTGATCCGGTGAATTGGAATACGGGACGGGATATTTCTGAAGAATTGCGAGCTTTGTATCATATGAAGCAGCATCCGCTGATCCGTGAAGGTCGGTTTGAGGCTTCGGATGCGGGGCATGGAATTCTGTGCGCATCTTACCGAAAGCAGGAACGAAAGCTCTATGGCTTTTTCAGTACACAGGGAGAAAGCGGCGTTGTCCGCTGCGACCTGCCCGAGGGCGTATACGCTAATCAGCTTGGAGGTTCTGCTGTTCGGGTAGAATCCGGCTTTGTTTCCTGCAAAGGAGAACCAATCGTAATAGGAGTGGGGAATTGATGATGCAGTCGTCCTATATAACGGGAGAACACTATCGGATTACCGTTCTTACGCCCGCGTTGATCCGGCTGGAATACTCTCATCAAGGACGTTTTGAGGATCGTCCAACGCAGGTCATCCAAAATCGCTCTTTTCCCGTGCCGGACTATCAGGTATGGAAAACGGAACACGGTATTGAACTTCATACCGACTCCCTGAATCTGTTTTACGATGAAAAACCGTTCTCTCGGAACGGGCTTTGGATCGAAAACCGCTCCGAATGCCGGGGAATTTATTGTACCTGGCATTTTGGAGACGAACTGTATGAAAATTTGGGTGGCACAGCCCGAACGCTGGATGAAGCAGACGGCGCAGTCCCTCTCGAGCCGGGAATTCTATCTCGTCTACAGGGGTACAGTGTACTGGATGACAGCCATTCGTATGCACTGACGGAAGAAGGCTGGCTTGAACCCCCGGAAAAAGACCGACAGGATCTCTACTTTTTCAGCTATGGCTATGCATACCAACAGGCGCTCTATGACTTTTTTCATCTTTGCGGCTCAACGCCGCTGCTTCCTCGCTACGCTCTCGGAAACTGGTGGAGCCGTTTTTATCGCTACTCTGATCAAGAGTATTTAGAATTGATGTCATGCTTCTCGGGGGAAAAAATTCCGCTAAGCGTTGCTGTTGTGGATATGGACTGGCATGAAAGCACCGATGGACCGGACTGGAAGGGCTGGACCGGCTTTACATGGAATCGAGAATTATTTCCTGATCCCAAAGGCTTCTTAAACAAATTGCATCAGATGGGACTCCATGTGACGCTGAATCTGCATCCAGCGGAAGGCATCCAGCCTCATGAGGAAATGTACCCTGAAGCTGCTGCAGCGCTTGGAAAGGATGCAGCACGTCATCAGAGAATTCCTTTTGATCCTGCTAACCGTCATTTTCTGAACGTGTATTTTAACGATATCCTTCATCCCAGAGAAGCAGAAGGCGTAGATTTCTGGTGGATTGACTGGCAGCAGGGGGGCATTTGTTCGCTGCCTGATCTTGATCCGTTATGGTTGCTTAATCATTTTCATACGCTAGATATCGGAAGAAATGGGAAACGTCCGTTGATCTTGTCCCGTTATGCAGGGCCCGGTAGCCATCGCTATCCGATCGGTTTTTCCGGAGATAGCGTCATCAGCTGGAAATCGCTCGCATTTCAGCCATACTTTACGGCAACGGCTTCGAATATTGGTTATGGCTGGTGGAGCCATGATATCGGAGGACATACACACGGCAAAAGAGATGACGAGCTCCAGGTGCGCTGGCTCCAATACGGCGTTTTTTCACCGATCGTTCGTCTCCATAGCACCAATAATCCGTTCAACGGCAAGGAGCCGTGGCGTTACTCTCCGGAATGTAGTCGCATCATGAAGCACTTTCTGCGCCTACGGCATCAGCTATTGCCTTATCTATATACCATGAATTGGTTATCTCATGAAAAAGGAAAAATGCTGGTTCAGCCCATGTACTATTCATATCCGAAAACGGAGGAAGCCTATCAGGTTCCCAACCAGTATTTTTGGGGCAGTGAAATAATTGTGGCACCTATTACAAAACAAATGAACGCTATCCTAAAGATGGGAGATGTAACCTGCTGGCTGCCAGATGGTATCTGGCATGATGTATTGACCGGAATGATTTATCATGGTGGAAGTATGCGAAAGCTGTTCCGGACACTGGAACATATACCAGTTCTTGCTCCTGCAGGCGCGATCATTCCACTTCAGGCTGATCCAGAGGATCAGAATCCTTATCCGGTTGAAATGTTGATCTTTGTTTTCGCGGGTGCGGATGGAGATTTCCTCTTATATGAAGATGATGGCGAAACGATGGATTATAAGCTTGGAAAGTATCGAAAAACTCAAATGCGTTTTTCTCGGAAAAAGGGTACATCATTTACAATTACGCCTGAACATCCAACAGAGGAATGGATTGGACAGCGGCACTATGTTGTAACATTTTCTGGTGTTCTGGATTGCTCTGACGGAATGATTGCATCCATCAACGGAAAACCTGTGCCAGCAAAAACGGAGTACGATATACAGAAGCATCGGCTGAGCATCAGTCTTCCGTTTACCTCCGTTGCAGATACGATCCGGATTGATATTCCCAGTGACCTATGCGTGGCGAAAAATGATCAACAGGATTATTGGAAACAGATGCTGAACCGGGCACAAATCGATTATGAGTTGAAGGCAAAGATTTGGGAAACACTGGTTGCTAAAGGCTCAGAAATCCGAAGGCTTCAAGCATTACAAGCCCTTGACTTACCAGAATCGTTACTCGATGCGCTTTGTGAGGTGATGTAAAAATCGCATGGATAACAAATGCAGAACCATTATATATACGCTTATTTAAACCTGTGGTGCGTATCAGGGATATCCGGAAGGGAAGTAGCAGAATTCGTTTGCCCTCATTTTGCTTGGCGCAATACGAATGGTCTTATGGCAAGATAGTAGGGGCGGTTTGCTTTTGAGTTATTCCGCGCCTGCGCCGGGTTCTTGAGTTATGCGCTGTATTGCACCTGCAAGGAAGTATAGCAACAGAAATCGTCGTTTGATTCCCCTTGCTTCAAAGTTGAAAAAAATGAACCACTTACAAGATGATTGCGTTTTTCGACGAAGCCCATATGGAAGGACAATGGAAGCACATCGAACGCGCATCTCGTTATCCTTTTCATCCCGTGAGTATTTTCGCGGGATTTTTTTATTTTAGTTTTTTCAAACAGGCTGGTTTCTTTCCGCTTTTGGGCTCCCGCTGGGTTTTATAAAGGTGAAGAGGGAGCCACAGCAATAACCCTCTCTAAAAACCGAATAGAGAAGGGGTGAAACTGTTGAGATTTCCCCCTTCAGCCCGGCAGGAAGCCGTAATGATGTTTGACAGCTACTGTAAAACCGTCATTAAGAATTGTGCCAGACGTTATTGGAAAAGGGAGGCGAAGCGTTCAGAGCACGAATATCTTGTAGCAGATGACCAACTTTCTATATATCCCACGGACAAGGAAGCTTTTGCTGAAAAGTACATCATTACATGCGGTAATGTTCAGGCGATTTTCCACTGTTTTGCCTTATTTACAGCCGTTAAGCAGCTTAAAGAGAAAGAAAAGACAGTGGTTGTTCTAAAATATTGGGGAGGTTATACAGACAAGTATATTGCACAATATTTATCTGTAACAGAACGCACCGTGCGAAATCTAAAGTCACGCGCATACATTGCTTTAAAAATAATATTGGAGAAGGAAGATGTTATGGACGATGCTGACCTATGAAATGATTACCAATGCACAGCAGGGAGATCCGTATGCAATGCAGCAAATACTGAACCATTATGCAGGCTATATCAACTATGCGGCCAGTTCTGTACATCCCTACAATTGTGGTCGATTGAATCGAGATATTCGAGAACTAATTGAAGCAGATCTTATGGTTGCTATTTTGAAATGGAAGGATAAAAACGAATGCATGACAGAATAATGCAAATATGTACATACGACCTGTTCCAGTTTGCCTATATCCCGTCGTGGTACGAGCAGCTTTATGAATTATCCCAGCTGGCTGCGCCGGAGCCATGGCGGTTCAGGCAGCCGTCGTATGAAACACAGAATACAGAAACGCCTATCCTCGAACGTTACATCAATCAGGTCTTTCGCAAGCAAGCCATTGATTACAGCTGCGCCCCGGAAGGGCAGGCTGGCCAGATTTTCTACCTCAATCAAGAATTCGCCTGTTTTCATACCGGGCTGAGCACCAAGGATTACAAGAGCATTTACATGTGTTTCAGCCGCAACAAACGTTTCAATTCGCTGAGAAAATGGTGCTTCAAAGGCTTTACGACCGAGGACTCGCCATGGTTCAAATACGTTCCGCTGCTGCCGTCGCGACCTACCTACGCCATGCGGCAGTGGATGACGTACTACGACCCGGAATGGGAGATCCGCGTCAACGCCAGTCATATCCTTGAGGATGAGGAAAACGCGGCGCGGCTCCCGGAATCCATACGCAGCGCGTGGAATCTGCCACTGCTGCTGGAAACAGCAGTGGAATTGGCTCGCCGAAAGGCCATGACCGATTGGAGCCTTGCGGTTCCGCAGATTTTCCAAAGCCGTGTGCAATACCTGCTGCCCATCCATCTGACGAACATGGAAAGGCCCGATCTCGCCATGGCGCTGTCGATCATGGAGGGCTACTACATAGGCCATACCTGCCTGACGCTGGAGATGGCCTACCAAAATGCAAGACTACTGGCCCGGCCTACGGCTGGGTGGCTCGCCGAGCTGGTTGAGTGATTCGCCGCGGGCTGGCCGGAAAGGAGTTTCTATGAGCAAGATTATACGCTGCCCCCGATGCAAGGAAACGCTGTTTTTCCTTTGCGTTGGGGGGTCTCTACCCACCTGATCGCGTACTGTAAAGGCTGCAAACTGCCGGTGGAAATCCGGCGCACGCGCTCAGGAAAACTGTATAGCGTCGCATGGAAACGGGACTGAATCAGAGCGAGGGAGGCGATTCTCTTGCCACGACGGTTCAGCTGGTCATAACAGCCGCTGCGTGGCTTACGGGTTGCACTCCCGGTAAAGCCCGGTTTCCTTGATGGATACGCATTTTCGCAACCAGACCGAGTAACGGACGCCGAGGCAACGGAGTACCACCGCCGGATGACTGCTTTGTTCAAAGCACGCATTCGGCGGTTTTCTTTTGCTTCGACATTCGCTGCCAGGTCTTTTTGTGTTTTGGAACACGGCAGTACCGCCTGTGCCGCTCCATGTCCCGGCTCCGGGAACAGGAGCGCGAACATGAGCGGCCCTATTTTCTTTGAAAAAATTTCGCAAATAGGAAATTACCCTTCCTATTTGGCTGTTAGGCTTCAGCCAGAGCCAAGGGAAGGAGGTGATCGACCGTGACGGCAAACGAGCGCCGCGCTGAAATCATGCGGATTATGACAGCGCGGAGACAGGAATCCATGGGTCGTCTTGCGCTGGAACTGGGCGTAACCCGGCGAACCATCCGCTCGGATATTACGGCACTCACGGTCGATTATCCTCTGGAAACACAGCGCGGAAATGGCGGATGCGTCAAGGTGGCGGACTGGTACCATCCCCACCGCAACATCCTCAGCTGCGAACAGCAGCGCGTCCTTTCCGAGCTGATCGGCAACTGCGACGCATATCAGGCCAATGTGCTTCGGCAGATGCTGACGGAATATGGCTCCTCCCAACACAGAACGATGAAAGGAAGATCAGGATGAGCAAAATCAAGCTCCTGCTGGATGTGGTGGAGGATATGCGTTCTCTGGCAGATAGCCTCCAGAGCATTGCTGACAGTATTCAGGGAAACACAGCAGCACCGGAGGAAACGGCCGCACAATCGGTTGACAATACGCCGCCAAAGCCCGCCGCGCCTCAGATCACCATCGATCAGGTGCGCACCCTGCTGGCTGAAAAGAGCGGCGAGGGCAAGACGCAAGCCGTCAAAGCGCTGCTGTATAAGTACGACGCGGGCAAACTCTCCGGGGTGAAGCCGGAGGATTACGCCGCGCTCATGGAGGAGGCAAGGGAACTGTAATGCCGGATACACACGCAAGATTTTCTCCCTCGGCGGCCAATCGCCGCATCCATTGCCCGCCTTCCCTGCTGCTGGAAGAGCAGTTTGAAGAGGGCGAGAGCGTATACGCCGCCGAGGGCACAGCAGGCCACGCGCTGGCCGAGCACCTGATTCGCAAGCACTTAAAGCAGCGCACCACCCGTCCCACGTCCGAATACTACAAGGACGAGCTGCTGGAAGCGGTGGATGAGTATGTGTCCTTCGTCATTGGCGAAATTGAGGACGCTCGCCGGGAATGTCACAGTCCTGTACTGCTGGTGGAACAGCGCATCGACGCTTCCGAGTATGTGGACGGCTGCTTCGGCACAGCGGACATGGTCATCATCACCGATAAAGTGGCTCACGTCATTGACCTGAAGCTGGGCAAGGGCGTGGAGGTTCACGCGGAGGAAAACCCGCAGCTTATGATCTATGGGCTGGGCGTGCTGCACATGGCCGAGGCGCTCTACGACATCGAAACGGTGCGCATGACCATCTTCCAGCCGCGTCTTGGAAATTCCTCCACGTGGAGCGTTTCGCCTGAATACCTGAAGCGTTGGGGCGACGAAGTGCTCCGTCCTGCCGGTGCGCAGGCGCTCATCGGCGCAGGCGATTTCTCCGCTGGCACATGGTGCCGCTTCTGCCGTGCCCGCAACCAGTGCCGCGCCCGTGCGGAAAGCTATCTGGCGCTGGCCAAGATGGATTTCCGTCAGCCCGCGCTGCTGTCCGACGCGGAGATTTCCGAGATCATCGGCAAGGCGGACGAGCTTTCCAAATGGGCGGCGGACGTGTACGCCTTCGCGCAGGACGAGGCCGTCAACCACGGCAAGGCGTGGCCCGGCTTCAAGGTGGTCGAAGGCCGCAGCATCCGCAAGTATACGGACGAAGCCGACGTGGTGCAGGCAGCGACCGCCGCCGGTTATAAGGACATCTACAAGAAAAACCTGATCGGTATTGGCGAGATGGAGAAGCTCATGGGCAAGGAGCAGTTCCGCTCCATCCTCGGCCAGTATGTTACGAAACCCCATGGCAAGCTGACGCTGGTGCCGGAATCCGACCGGCGCGAGGCCGTCACTGCCAGCACCGCCCAAGATGATTTCATGGAGGTATGAATATGAGTCAGTTCAGTAATCCAAAGAAGGTCATGATCCCGTGCCGCTTTTCCTTCCTGCACTGCTGGGAGCCGGACAGCGTTAACGGCAGCGAGCCGAAGTACAGCGTCAGCGCCATTATCCCCAAGTCCGACACCAAAACGGTCAGCGCCATCAAGGCGGCCATCGAGGTGGCCAAGCAGGAATCCCTGCCCAAGTGGGGCGGCAAGATTCCTCCGAACCTGAAGCTGCCCCTGCGGGACGGTGATATTGACCGCCCGGAGGACGAGGCGTATGCGGGCTGCTATTTCCTGAACGCCAACAGCCGCGAGAAACCACAGGTGGTGGACAAACAGGTGCAGCCTATTCTCGATCAGACCGAGGTGTACTCCGGCTGCTACGGAAGGATTACCGTCACCTTCTACGGCTACAATTCCAACGGCAATCGCGGCATCGCAGCCGGGTTGGGAAACATTCAGAAGCTCAAGGACGGCGATTCGCTCGGCGGCAGGGCCAAGGCCAGCGAAGAGTTTGAGCCAGTGGACGACGATGAGGACTTTCTCAGCTGACACACGAACGAGGCGGCGGGTTTCCCATGGCGGCATTCCCGCCGCCCTTTCTCTATGGAGGTGAACCTCATTGAAACACATCAGCCTTGATATAGAAACCTACTCCAGCGTCGATTTGAGCAAGTCCTCTGTGTATCGCTACAGCGAAGCACCGGATTTTGAAATTTTGCTGTTCGGTTATTCGATGGACGACGGCCCCGTGCAGGTAGTGGATCTGACCAGCGGCGAGCGTATCCCGGAGAAAATCCTCACAGCGCTTACGGATGAGCGCGTTACCAAGTGGGCCTTCAACGCCAACTTCGAGCGCGTGTGCCTGTCCCGATATCTGGGTCTGCCGAACGACGAGTTCCTCGATCCGGCGCAGTGGCGCTGCACCATGATCTGGTCGGCGTATCTGGGCCTGCCCCTTTCCCTGATGGGCGTAGGCGCAGCGCTGTCGCTGGACAAGCAGAAGCTGAGCGAAGGCAAGGAGCTGATCTGCTACTTCTGCCAGCCCTGTGCTGCCACAAAAGCAAACGGCGGTCGCACCCGCAATCTACCGCAGGATGCGCTGGAAAAATGGGCGCTTTTCAAAGCCTATAACCTGCGGGACGTGGAAACAGAAATGGGCATTCAGCAGCGTCTGCGCCGGTATCCTGTGCCGGAGGACGTGTGGGAGCAATACCATCAGGATCAGGAGATCAACGATCGGGGCATCGCCACCGACCGGCAGCTGGTGGAAAGCGCCATCCAGATGGATATGCGCTCCCGCGCCGAACTGACAGAGCAGATGCAGAAGCTGACCTGCCTTGAAAACCCCAATTCCGTGCAGCAGATGAAAAAGTGGCTGGCAGAGCACGATTTGCTCACTGAAAGTCTCGGCAAAAAGCAGGTAGCTGCGCTGCTCAAGGATTGCCCGGAAGATCTACGCGAGGTACTTCTTTTGCGGCAGCAGCTGGCCAAGTCCAGCGTGAAAAAATATATCGCCATGCGCAACGCCGCCTGTGCGGACGGACGTGTGCACGGTGCTTTTCAGTTCTACGGTGCTAACCGCTCCGGTCGCTGGGCTGGGCGCAATGTGCAGCTGCAGAACCTGCCACAGAACCATATGGAGGAGCTTGCCGAAGCCAGAGAGTGTGTCCGACGCGGCGATTACGAAGCCGTTCAGCAGCGGTACGGTTCTGTGCCGGATGTGCTGTCCGAGCTGATCCGCACCGCTTTTATCCCCAGCACAGGCCGAAAGCTCATTGTCAGCGACTTTAGTGCGGTGGAAGCCCGCGTGATTGCATGGCTGGCCGGTGAGCAATGGCGTATGGAGGTGTTCGAGCGCGGCGGCGATATTTACTGTGCCTCCGCCAGCCAGATGTTCGGCGTACCGGTGGAAAAGCACGGTGTCAATGGGCACCTCCGTCAAAAAGGCAAGATTGCCGAGCTGGCCCTCGGCTACGGCGGCTCGGTGGGCGCATTAAAAGCCATGGGCGCACTGGAAATGGGCTTGACCGAAGATGAACTTCCCGTGCTGGTCAGACAGTGGCGCAGCGCCAACCCGCACATCACCCGGCTGTGGTGGGACGTGGACGAAGCGGTTATGACAGCGGTAAGAGATAAGACCTCCGCCTATGCCCACGGCATTCGCTTTCATGTGCAGTCCGGAATGCTGTTCATCCATCTGCCCTCCGGCAGAGATTTGTGCTATGCCAAGCCCCGGATCGGCGAGAACCAGTTCGGTTCCCCGGCTGTGACCTATATGGGCGTGGGCGCGACGAAAAAGTGGGAGCGCATCGAATCTTACGGCCCCAAGTTCGTGGAGAACATTGTGCAGGGCATCAGCCGGGATCTGCTGTGCTACGCCATGCGTACCCTGCGCTGCTGCGATATTGTGGCGCACATACACGATGAAATCATCCTCGAAGCCGATCCACGAGTGTCCTTGGATGCTGTCTGTGAGCAGATGGGCAGAACGCCGCCATGGGCGAAAGGGCTGGTGCTCCGGGCGGACGGCTATGAGTGTGCATTTTACAAGAAGGATTAAGGAGGCGCACATGCGATTTTCAAAATACAACCACGAAGGCTACCATGACCCCACGGTGTACGAGGCGTTCACCGGCATCGAAAAGGAACGCAAGCAGGAAAAGCAGGCGGTAAAGCAGCTGCGGGCAAGCTATGCCGTCTACCGGCCTATCGTGTATATCTGTTCCCCTTACGCGGGCGACGTAAAGCAGAACGTCAGGCGGGCACAGGCGTATTGCCGGTTTGCGGTGCAGAAAAACTGCGTGCCCATCGCCACTCACCTGCTGTTCCCGCAGTTCATGGACGACACAGATCCGGCGCAGCGGCAGCAGGCGCTGTTCATGAGCCGGTTGCTGCTCACCAAATGCAACGAGGTCTGGGTGTTCGGCGAGACGATTTCACAGGGCATGGCCTCGGAAATCCGCAAGGCCGAAAGCCGGAATAAGACCATCCGCTACTTCACAAAGGACTGTCAGGAGGTACAAGCGTCATGCGAGAACTGAAGATCGCCTACGGCAGCAGCTGCTTTGCCAAGGTCTGGTCGAATAAAACCATCACCTTCGATGCGCTGTGCGAGCGGCTGAAGAACACGATTCGCACCCCGGAAACGGTGGAGGAATATCCGAAGCTGTCCAAGGCCGAGCGCGACCGGGCGAAGGACAAGGGCGGTATGGTAGGCGGCTGGCTCAAGCAGGGACGGCGAAAAGCGGCCAATGTGGAATGCCGCTCCATGCTGACCCACGACATCGACAGCGCCGATCCGGATTTTCTGGAACGCTATCGGATGCTGAACCAGTACGCCTCCTGCCTGTATTCCACCCACAGTCACACGCCGGAAGCACCGAGATATCGCATCATCACGCCGCTGACGCGGGATGTGTCTCCGGAGGAATATCTGGCGTTGACCCGACTACTGGCAAAGGAATGGGGCATCGACTGCGTGGACAGCTGCTCGTACCGGGCGCACCAGCTGATGTACTGGCCGACCACGCCCAGCAACGGCGAGTACGTGTTCGAGCGTTTCGACGGCGCATGGCTCAATCCGGACGCTTTTCTTTCTGCACATCCCGGTTGGCGGGATGTGAGTCTTCTTCCAACTTCGTCCCGTGAGAGCACACTCATCGACCGGCAGCGCAAGCAGCAGGCCGATCCGCTTGCCAAGCTCGGCATCGTGGGCGCTTTCTGCCGGACGTACTCGATTGAGGAAGCCATTGATACCTTCCTGTCCGACGTGTACCAGCCCAGCGCCATGGCAGGCCGCTATGATTATGTGCCTGCGGACTCCTCGTCAGGCGTGGTGCTCTACGACGGCAAGTTTGCCTACAGCCACCATGCCACCGACCCCGCCTGCGGGCAGCTGCTCAACGCCTTTGATCTGGTGCGCATTCACAGGTTCCGTGATCTGGACGATAAGGCTGCTGCCGACACAGCGCCCAGCAAGCTGCCGTCGTATAAGGCTATGTGCGACTTTGCGGTGCAGGACGCGGGCGTAAAGAAAACGCTGGCAGAGGATCGTGCGGCACAGGCGCAGGAGGATTTCAAAGCGGACGATAACTGGCAGGCACAGCTGGATTTGGAACGCAACGGCACCATCAAGGACACCATGGCCAACATCAGCGCCATCCTGCGCTATGACCCGAATCTGCAGGGCATCGTGTACAACCAGTTCAGCAATTTGCTGGATGTACGGGAAGCACTCCCATGGCAGCAGGTAAAGCCCGGATGGAGCGATACCGATCTGGCCTGCGCCAAGCTGTACTTTGAGCGCTGCTATGGCATCTGGTCGCCGACCAAATTTAAGGACGCGCTGCTGGCCGTCACCTCAGCAGAGCGGCTGTACCACCCCGTGCGAGATTATCTGGAATCCCTTGTGTGGGACGGCGTGCCCCGGCTGGATACGCTGCTCATCGATTACCTCGGCGCGGACGATACACCCTATGTGCGGGCGGCAACGCGCAAAACGCTGACGGCAGGCGTAGCCCGCATCTATGAGCCGGGCGTGAAGTTTGACTCCATTCTGGTGCTGAACGGCCCGCAGGGCATTGGCAAATCCACCTTCTTTGCCCGACTGGGCAAGAAGTGGTATTCGGACAGCCTGACCATCGCGGATATGAAGGACAAGACCGCGCCGGAAAAGCTGCAGGGCTATTGGCTGCTGGAAATCTCGGAGCTTGCGGGCATGAAGAAGATGGACGTGGAGACGGTGAAGTCGTTCATCACGCGCACAGATGATAAGTACCGTCAGTCCTATGGTGTGTCCGTGGAGAGCCATCCGCGATCCTGTATCATTGTGGGCACAACCAACAGCGACGGCGGCTTCCTGCGAGACATCACGGGCAACCGGCGCTTCTGGCCTGTGCGTGTATCGGGCGGCGGCAAGCTGCACCCGTGGGATATGAAGGATATTGACCAGATCTGGGCGGAGGCAGTCTATGCCTATCGCAACGGTGAAGAACTGTTCCTCAAGGACGATGTGGCAGCGGAAGCCTATGCCCAGCAGCGAGAGGCGATGGAGTCGGACGACCGTGAAGGTGTGGTGCAGGATTACCTTGACCGGCTGCTGCCTGCGGATTGGGACAAGTATGACCTGTACCAGCGCCGCAGCTATTTTGGCGGCAGCGATTTCGGAACGCCTGCGGAGGGCACAGTGCGCCGTGATCGTGTATGTGCCATGGAAATCTGGTGCGAGTGTTTCGGTAAAGCCCGCGAGGCGCTGAAGAAGGCCGACTCCTACGAGATCGAGGGGATTCTGTATAAGCTGGGTGGTTGGAAGAAGTATGAGGGTTCCTCCAGCGGCAAGGCACGGTTCATCGGTTATGGCGTGCAAAAATGCTATGTGCGTGTTTCCGATGCAGGAACGGAAACAGGGACAGATTGATTCCCATGTTTCCATGGCGGGGCTTTGGCAACATTCATCGGAAACAGACCAAGGCCCCGCGCCGGTAGGCTTCTTATCTGCCTGTTTCCTTTGTTTCTCATTCTCTACAGAAAGAATGTAGATATAAATAGAAAGGAAATCAGGCCCGCATATGTACACATACGCGCGTAAGGAGTTTAGCCCCCATGAGAAACAAGCATTGGAAACAGCAAAAGGAGAAGCGCATGAGAGAGAAAACGGTGGAGCAAAAGCTGGTGGCAGCGGTCAGACATATGGGCGGTATCGCGCCCAAGTTCGTGTCTCCCGGCTTGGATGGAGTGCCTGACCGTCTGATTCTGCTTCCGGGCGGCAAAGTGGGATTTGTGGAATGCAAAGCGCCCGGAAAACAGCTGCGTCCTCTGCAAGTACACAGAAAAAGGCAGCTGGAAGGGCTTGGGTTTTTGGTGTACTGCTTGGATAGACCGGAAGCGATTGGAGGGATACTGGATGAAATACTGTGCTCATGATTATCAGGCATATGCAACGGATTTTGTGCTGTCTCATCCATACTGCGGTCTGATTTTGGATATGGGTCTTGGCAAGAGCGTCATTACGCTGACGGCGCTGTGGGATCTGCTGCTGGACAGCTTTGATGTGGGCTGTGTTTTGGTGGTTGCTCCCAAGCGCGTGGCCGAGGACACATGGCCGAGGGAGATTGCCAAGTGGGAACATCTGAAGGGGCTGACCTACTCGCTGGTGATGGGCAGCGAAAAGGAGCGCCGGGCGGCTCTTTCCCGGAAAGCCATGATCTATATCATCAACCGGGAAAATGTCAGCTGGCTGGTGGAGCATACCACATGGCGCTTTGACGCACTGGTGATTGATGAGCTGTCCTCCTTCAAGTCGGCCAAGGCACAGCGGTTCAAGGCGCTCAAAAAGGTGCGCCCCCTGTGCAGCCGGGTGATCGGGCTGACCGGCACGCCCGCGCCCAATACCCTGATTGACCTGTGGCCGCAGATGTACCTGCTGGATATGGGGCAGCGCCTCGGACGATTCCTGACCCACTACCGGGAACGCTTCTTTGTACCGGATAAGCGAAATCGGGAGATCGTGTACTCGTATAAGCTGCGGAAGGGCGCGGAGCAGAAGATCTATGAGCTGATTGGTGACATCTGCATTTCCATGAAGGCCACGGATCACCTGAAAATGCCGGAGTTGACCATGAACCGGGTGGAGGTACATTTAAGCGCACAGGAACAGAAGCTCTATGATACCCTGAAACGGGAAATGATTCTGCAGCTGAAGGACGGTGAGATCGACGCGGTGAACGCCGCCGCCCTGTCCGGTAAGCTCCTGCAGATGGCCAATGGCGCGGTGTACGATTCGCAGGGGCGGACGGTTGCTATCCACGACCGAAAGCTGGACGCGCTGGAAGATTTGGTGGAGGCCGCCAACGGCAAGCCTGTGCTGGTGGCGTACTGGTTCAAGCATGACCTTGTCCGGATTCAGAAGCGCTTCCCGGAAAGCCGCGTCGTCGACACCAGCAGGGACATCTCCGACTGGAACGCCGGGCGCATTTCCATGGGGCTGCTGCATCCCGCATCCGGCGGGCATGGGCTGAATCTGCAGGAGGGCGGCTCCACGGTGATCTGGTACGGCCTCACATGGTCGCTGGAGCTGTACCAGCAGCTCAATGCCCGTCTCTGGCGGCAGGGACAGAGCGCGGGCGCGGTGGTCATCCACCACATTGTCACTGCAGGCACACATGACGAGGATGTGATGCGGGCACTGGAACGAAAGGACGTAGGACAAGCCGCCCTGATCGCGGCGGTCAAGGCACAGATGGAGGTGTCCCATGAGCGTAAGGATTGAAAAGCTGATTGCGGAGTACCCGGACATGGTGCGGGACAGGAAGTGCCTGGCCTACCAGATTGCACACTTCCGGGGGCTGTCTGCGGAGGAAGTGATCGAGAGCATGTACACGCCCCGACAGGATGGCGAGCGCGTGCAGACCAGCAGCCTTTCGGATAAGACGGCGCAGATCGCCATGAACTACCGTGACCGGCTGAACCAGATGAACCGGGAGTGGTACGAGCATCTGGAATGGCGGCTGCGCTGTGTGTCGGACGAGCTGGATTTCTTTGAAAGCGCGCTGCACTCCCTCCCTGCCGATCTTGAGCCGGTGATGTGGGACTTGGTTGTGGAACAGCTGAAGTGGGAAGCTGTCGAACAGAAATATGCCATCAGCCACACCACGGTCTATCGGATGCGCAAGCGGGCCATGACCGCGCTGGAAGCGATGTACAAGAAGCACGATCAGGAAACAGCGGCTTATATGCTGGGAGCGGAGGAATAAGATGTGCCGGAGAGGGGATATTTACTATGCGGATTTGGGAGCGCCCACCGGCTGCTGCCAGTCCGGGTTTCGGCCCGTGCTCATTGTCAGCAACAACACTGCCAATGCCCATGCGCCGGTCATCACTGTTGTGCCCATCACATCCCGGTACAAAGCCATGCACATGCCGACGCATGTGGCGCTGCATTGGTGCGCCGTCACCGGGCTTACACAGACCAGCGTTGCGTTGGCCGAGCAGGTCACCACGATTGATAAAGCACAGCTTCAAAACAGAGTGGGCGCTGTGCTGGACGAGCAGCTTATGGAGCAGATCACCCACGCGCTGCAGGTACAGATCGGAGCCGTTGACGCGGGGTGAAACAAAGGTGGAACTAAAGTGAAACTAAGTAGGAACTGACATGAACCAAATTCTATGGTATAGTATACCATGCCAAGAGTAGATGAGGGGCGGGAGCACATCCCGCTCCTTTTTCTTTGGCCGGACGGGGCTTACTCCTTTCACCCGTCCGTACATAGGGAGGATTGAAAATGTTGTTTACAAGCGAGCAGGTGTCCTGCGGGCACCCGGATAAAATTTGCGACCAGATCGCGGACGCTGTACTGACGGACTGTCTGCGTCACGATCCCGAAAGCCGCGTAGCGATTGAGTGTCTGATCAAGGACAACGTGATTGTTCTTGCAGGTGAGCTTACATCTGAGCACATGCCCGATACCGACGCGCTGGCGCATGAAGTGCTGCGCCGCATCGGTGTGCCTGAATCTGAAAGCTACGAGAGCGCCGCCTTTATCACCCGCCAGAGCAGAGACATTGCACGAGGCGTGGACAGAGGCGGTGCGGGCGATCAGGGGATGATGTATGGCTACGCCACAGACGAAACGCCGGAGCTGATGCCCCTGCCCTTTATGCTGGCCACCCGTGCGCTTCTGGCTCTGCGTGACTTGCGCTCTCCGCTGCTTTTGCCGGATGCCAAAGCGCAGGTGACCTACGATTACGAAGCCGGACGGATCGACACGTTCCTCATCAGCACACAGCATCGGGCGGACGTACACACTGTGCAGGTAAAGGAGATCGTCCACGGCATTATGGCACAGGTCGCTGAAGCCTACAGCCTGAACACAGATTTCAGAGCGATGGTGAATCCTACCGGCAGGTTTGTGCAGGGCGGTTCCTTTGCGGATACCGGCGTAACAGGCCGGAAAATTATCGCCGATACCTACGGCGGCATGTGCCGCCATGGCGGCGGGGCTTTCTCCGGCAAAGATCCCACCAAGGTAGACCGCTCCGCCGCCTACATGGCCCGGAAGATTGCGCGGGATTTTGTGCTTGCTGGATACGCCAAACGCTGTGAGATCCAACTGGCCTACGCCATCGGGATGAAGGAACCTGTGTCGGTCAACGTGAACTGTTTCGGCACAGAAACAGTGGCGGAGAAAGAACTGGCCCAACTGGCACAGCGGCAGTATGATTTGACCCCAGCCGGAATCATCAAAGCGCTCCATCTGAAAGCGGTCGATTACAATAAAACGGCAGCCTACGGGCATTTCGGAAAGCCCCAGTTTCCATGGGAACAGTGATGGTGGTAGAACATGGCGCTGACCTATAAACAGGAAAAACAGATTCGATTACTCCGGGAACGCAATCTGGGGTATCGGGCCATTGCGGCACAGCTTAGCCTCAGCAGGGATACCGTCCGCAATTTCTGCACAGCTCATCATCTATCCGGTGTACGCGCGGGCGCAGAGGCTGAGGTTACCGCCAGCTGCAAGTATTGTGGCGCGGCGCTTGTTCAGCCTGCACGCGGGCGAAAAAGAAAATTCTGCTCGGATGCGTGCTGCCGGAAGTGGTGGTCGGAAAACCCGCAGGCGATTCGGCAGAATCCGGATGCCGTCTATGAAGCTACCTCTCTGAACTGCGGGAAAGTGTTCACGGCTTACGGAAACAATCACCGGCGCTATTGCTCCCATGCCTGCTATATTCAGCATCGATTTGGAAGCTGTGCCTCTCAATGATAAAACTTATCGCATCCGCTTGACTTTCAGCGCCTTCAGAGTGATGAATGGCATACCGAAAGAAAAGGAGGCGTGAATATGAGATTCACCACGACCGCACCCGACCGGCGCACGCTGGTCAAAGCCATTGCAGAACATACCGGCATGGAGCCGAACTACGCTGGCCCGCCCACGTTCAACTACACGGTGGGCACGATCACCATTGACCGCGAGGGCTATGTCGACGTACCCGATGAACAGGCTGCCGATGTGAAAGCGTTCCTGATTTCCAAGGGCTGGATGGAACCGGAGCCTGAACCGGAACAGCCGCGCATCCAGATTGCTGTACCGGCGAAAGACCTGACGGTGGCGAACATCACCAACCTGATTTACATGCTCTACAGCAAGCAGCACCTGCTGGGCAAAGCCATCGGCACCGCCTGCGTCCGCATCGAGGACGTGGTCATCACCCGGCTGCAGGAATACACGCCGGAGAACCTTGAAGCCTACACTGAACTGCTGCGGGATTTCAAAGCGCTGGGCGATCTTGAGGGCTTGGAGCTGGAAGAGGAACAGCTACGGATGGACTTCCCGATGGCGGAGGACAGTATGCTCTGGATGCTGCTGATGACCAAGATGGTCGCCTTTGCCAAGACGGCGCACCGCGTATACCCGCAGCGCCAAGAGCCTGAAGCCGAGAAGTACTTCATGCGCGGCTGGCTGCTCCGGCTGGGCTTTGGCGGCCCCGATTTCAAAGCCGCCCGGCAAGCCCTGCTCAAGAACCTGAAGGGCTGCAGCGCCTTCCCCAGCGCCGAAAAGGCACAGCGCCATCAGGAACGCTGGGCGGAGATTCGCAGGCAGCACCGGGAAGAACGGATGGAACAGGCTGAAGAAGCACAGGAGGAGGTGACCGGCAATGCAAAGGCCAACGCCTGAAAAGCTTCAGCTCCTGCGGGCACACTACACGGCGGGCAGCCGCGTCCGGCTTCTCCAGATGGACGACCCGTACCGGCCTGATTTGAAAGCCGGTGCCATGGGCACGGTGGTGGGTGTGGACGACGCCGGGAACATCCTTGTGAACTGGGACTGCGGTTCTTCGCTGAGTGTTTTGTACGGTGTGGATTCCTGCACCGTAGTCGAAGGGAGGAAGCAAAATGACTGAGCGTATGGAACGGCGGCTGCTGGATTTGAAAGCCCGGCAGCAGGCCGGAGAACACATGCTGTGCCCGCGCTGCGGAGCGGATACCATGAAGGAGCCGGTTTGCACCAATGCCCTGAGCCGTGTGGCGGACTTGTATGTGTGCGACTCCTGCGGCACGGCGGAAGCGATGCTGGCCTTCATGAAGCAAGACTACCCGCTGACCAGCTGGGCTGCGTTCCAGCCGGTCAGGCCGCCGTCCGATTTGGAAGCGCTGCCCGCCGCTGAGGTACTCCAGCGGGTGATGAAGGAACAGGCAGACACACTGATCCACCTGTACCGGATGTGCCTGGACGATCCAGAGAACGCCAGCGAGTACCGACTTGAGGCATTTGAAAGCTGCCCCGGCCTTACGGAAGTATGGACACAGCCCTTTTACGTCAAGTACCGGGCGGCGGACGGCGCGGCGATCATCATGTTCAAGACCGGCGCAGACGGCGGGATACAGATCGCCGAGTGCGTCGTAGACAAATAAGCACGACAGGATTTGAAAGCGTTAGGCAGATTGCCCGGCGCTTTTTTCGTCGTGGAACGCCCTCCCTCCGTTGCCCACGTCGCGCCGACGTTGGCCCCACGTGCGGCCTGTACCGTCAAGGCCGAATCCTTACCCCGCCCTCGATTTGAAAGCCCGACACGCGCCAACGTGCGGCAAACGTGCGCAACAAGAAAAACCGCCCGCAGGCGGCAATTCTTGATTTGAAAGCTGGCGGCTCAATACCACCAGCCGGTCTGGTAGCTGTCGTTGCTGAAGAGCAGGCCGTGGTCGTCGATGAAGTGTCCGACCGTAGTGACGTACCCGGAGTTGTCCATGATGGCGAACTTGGACTTGGCCAGTTGCCAGATGAGCTCCAGTGTAACCGGGTCTCTGAGGTCGGCTTTCTTGCGGATGATTTTGGAGAGGTAGTCGGTGATAAAAATGGCTGTGTCGCTGTAGCGCTTGTTGTCCGGGTCGGAGGTCAGCCGGATGATTCCGTTGTGTGCGACGCCGCAGCGGCAGGTCAGGTCGAGCGCCCGCATCATCCTCGGCTGATTTGAAAGCGGGAACGGATGCGTCATGGCGGCGTTTACGCCCGCCTGTGTGCTGATTCGGAAGTGGTAGACCACGCTGTCCTGCGGGGTGAACTGCTCGGCGTGTACTGCCGAAAGGAAATCCTCGATGTTCATGAAGCCCTTGTGGATTGTGACCTTACCGTCGCGGGCGTACATGTAGCCTGCGCCGTGGGGATTGCGCCGGAACATGGCGCGGAGGGTGATGTCGCTGGGTTGGCGAACGCCGGATTTGGAAACGCAAATGATGCACATGGTTGTATCCTCCTTTGTGATTGGGTGTGACATTCATCACTCTGCGGTGCGGGAAAGACAAGCGGTGCCTGTGTTTCTCGCCCGCTTGATTTCAAAGCGCTGTGTCCTGCTGAATGAACTCGGAGATGACCTCATAAAAATCAGCCGGGTCGTAGTGGCCGAGCATATAGCCGTGCTCGATTTCATAGCGGTACTGGTCGGCCACCAACTCCTGTGCGGCTTCCATTGACCAGCTTGCCATTTCTTCCTCGTCCATGTAGGAGTACAGCTTGGCGATAAGCTCCATGGTTTCGTCGGTAAGAAGCGTGTCTTTCATAGGTGTTCCTCCTTGATTTCAAAGCTCACCAGATGGCGCGGCGGGGCTTCAGCTGTGCGTCGCTGTCGGCCTTCAGTAGAAACTGCGCGACCGTCTCCGGGGCGATTTCAGAGCCGTCCATGCTGGCCAGCACACTGACCTTCCTGCCTTCGCGGCAGATGTGCCAGCAGGATTTGGAAGCCTGATAAGCCCAATGGTAGTCAGTCTCGTCGTAGGGATGGATGCTGCTGACCTGCAGTGTGCTGTCGCCCCGGTCGGTCACATGGAAGCGCTGATGGCCGATGTAAAAGGCCCGGATGTGTTTGGGGTTCATAAGGTGTTCCTCCTTGCGCTGTGCGCGGTTTGATTTGGAAGCCGTGGCTCCCGCGACCCCTTTCGGGGTTTCGGCCTGTGCCGGAGGCCATCGTCAGGCGGGCTTGTGTGTGCGCTGAAAGCGGCGGTACTCGATTTGAATCCTCTCGGTGACCCGGCGCTCGAATTCCTCCTCGCCTGCTGCGGTCAGCACACGCTGCCGGTATCCGTAGTCGAAGATGTACTTGGTGATGTCCCAACGGGTTCTTGCCCAGCCGGGCAGGTCGCCGTCGTTGTAATAGCGGTAGTAGCTGTGGAACAGGGATTTGGAAGCCTGTGTGTATGGGAAGGCCGCCGCCTGCATTTCGTCGTACTTGGCCTGTTCCTCGCCCTTGCTGTTCCAGTAGGTGTGCTCGTTCATAAGGTGTTCCTCCTTGCGCTGTGCGCGGTTTGATTTGGAAGCTGTGGCTCCCGCGACCCCTTTCGGGGTTTCGGCCTGTGCCAGAGGCCATCGTCAGGCGGGTTGATTTGAAAGCTGTGCCGTTGGCTCCCTGTGTCAGGAAGCCCGCCGCCAAGCCGCGTCGCCGGGCAGGCGCTTGAGCAGGTGTTCCCGCGCAGTGGCAAATTCGTCTCCGATGAAGCCCAGCCGAAGGAGCCAGCACCGGAAGGTGTATTTCGGGTTATCGGTAATCGGGCGCGCGGGGCTGGCGGCCTTGCTGGTCAGCGCCTGTGCGCTGATGGCGAGGCACAGCTGGATATACGCCTTTATCTCGCCCGCGTGGAGTGTGCCGTTGAAGGCCCGGAACTCAATGGTGTGTGCGGGCCGCTCAGTGGAAAAGGCCGCGTGGAGGTTGAGCAGGTGGTATCGGCTGTGGTCGTAGTGCCGCTCCGCGCACCGCCGCCAGTCGGAGCTTGTACCGCCGGAGCGGGCGTACCAGAGCCGGGCGAAGGCTTCCATCGACGTGGGCTTGCTCCGGTTTAGCTCGGTGAGGAACCCCGGCTCAATCGGGCGGCACCAGCGTGCGCGCCGTTCGGGCGTGATGCCCAAGGCCATGGTCAGCAGGTCTTCCTTGGCGTTTACGATATTCACCAGCCGCCGCAGGCTCTGCGGGGTGTGCTCGCCGAGGCCGATGTGGATGTGGATGCCGCAGGAACCGTCGGCCTTTGCGCCCGCCGCCCGGATGGCCCGGACAACCTCCTGTACCATCCCGATGTCCTCGTAGCGGCACACCGGGCTAACCACCTCCGCGCTGGGGTCGGTGACCGAGCCGTCGCTTTCGACCGTCCAGTGCCGCCCGTCGGGCATAGGCACACGCCAGTCGTCGAGGTGGCAGCCGCGATACTGTGCCGTCGTGCCGAAGTACGCGGCGATGGCCTTGGCCGTGCGTTCCCGGCCTATACCGGTGGTTTCAATCTCGATGCCGAAAGTCTGGTTTTTCATGGGGTGCGCTCCTTTCGCTGTGTTGCGTTTCGTTTTCCGGCGGGGCTTTTCGCCCCCCCCCCCGGCGTGACACATTCATCACTCCGGGCCACCGAAAAAGCAACCCGACCAAAGCGACAAGGTTTCGGGGACAAATCAGCTCTGAATCGACAAAGCCCGCGCCCCGGCGAAAAGCGCTTCCTTATATAGCGAAAACGGGCCTTTTCGCCCGCGCCGCTGCCGCTATTCCCACCTGTGGCCCGTAACCCTACACAAGCCGCGCAGCTCAGAGCGTTTTTGCCCGTCCTGCGCCG
>ENA-ORSL01000574-ORSL01000574.1-human-gut-metagenome-genome-assembly--contig:-NODE-574-length-37585-cov-4.718865_pt1 | contig 37585 bp, 27 predicted proteins | sample MGYA00242190_ERZ509157 | MGnify/ENA primary metagenome ERZ509157 (study PRJEB26280, sample SAMEA2338664) | human gut metagenome | biome: human gut; feature: human-associated habitat; material: faeces... | reverse complement strand
TGGTGTACTTAGCTTGTAGCGGAGCACAGCGTGCTCCATAAACATGATTATATCAACTAAAATAAGCAATGGAACACAAAGCCTACTCTACGAAAAAAATAAATTTTGATACTTAATTTATATATTTTAACATGTAAAAAATATGTTATTTTCTAAAATAATATATACAAAAAAAACATTTAAATATATAATTGTTTTGTACAAAAGAAATTATTAAGTTTCACATGAAACAAAATGGAGGTAAAAATGGGTAAAATTATATCAATAGCTAATCAAAAGGGAGGAGTTGGAAAGACCACAACATCAGTAAACTTAAGTTCTTGCCTTGCTTTGGCTAAAAAGAAAGTTTTGCTAGTTGATGCAGATCCACAGGGAAATGCTACAAGTGGTGTTGGTGGAAAAAAAGATTTTGGAAAGTCAACATATAATTTGATAATGAACAACGAAGATATTCAAAATGTTATACAACCAACTGTAATTCCTAATTTGGATTTATGTGCTTCAAATATAGATTTGGCAGGTGCAGAAGTTGAATTGGTTTCTCAAATTTCGAGAGAAACTAAATTAAAAGATGCTTTAAATAGTGCAAGAGTAGAGTATGATTACATTATAATAGATTGTCCTCCTTCTTTGGGATTAGTCACATTAAATGCTTTAACAGCATCTGATTCAGTTTTAGTACCAATTCAATGTGAGTATTATGCATTGGAAGGATTAGGTCAATTGATGAGTACAATTGATTTAGTTCAAAAACATCTAAATCCAAAACTTGATATTGAAGGTGTTGTTTTAACAATGTATGATGCTAGAACAAACCTATCTAAACAAGTTATAGATGAAGTAAAAAAATATTTTAAGAATAGAGTATATAAGACGATAATACCAAGGAATGTAAAGCTTAGTGAAGCTCCTAGTTATGGAATGCCAATTGCATTATATGATAAAAGATCTGATGGCGCAAAAGCATATGTTTCACTTGCAAATGAGATAATTAGACAGAACAAAATCAAAACTTAATATAACAAATAAAGATAATTAGAAATAGTAAGGAGGAATTTATAATGGCACTTGGAAAAAGTGGATTAGGAAAAGGATTAGAAGCATTATTTCCATCAAATGTTGATGTTGATTTATTAGGCGGAGAAAGTTTAAACGGAAAATCTGAAAAAGTTATTGAAATGAAAATTAATGAGATAGAGCCAAATGTTAATCAGCCAAGAAAAGCTTTTGATAACGATAAAATAGCAGAACTTGCAGATTCAATCAAGGAACATGGTGTTTTACAACCCATTATTGTAACTAAAAAAGATAATTATTATCAAATAATTGCAGGAGAAAGAAGATGGCGTGCATCAAAAGTCGCAGGGCTTAAAACAATTCCTGCAATTGTTAGAGATTATGATGAAAGAAAAATAAGAGAAGTTGCATTAATTGAAAATATACAGAGAGAAAATTTAAATCCTATTGAGACAGCAAGAGCATTAAAAGAATTAATGGAAGAACATGATTTGACTCAAGAACAACTTTCAAAAACATTAGGCAAAAGTAGAAGTGCAATTGCTAATACAGTAAGAATATTAAATCTTGATGATAGAGTTTTGGATTTAGTTAGTGAAGGCAAATTATCAGAAGGACATGCAAGAAGTTTGGTGGCAATTGATAGTCCACAAAAACAATATAAACTTGCATTAGATATTATAAATTTAGATTTAAGTGTTAGAGATGCTGAGGCGTTGGTAAAAGAAGAAAAAGAAGAGAAAAAGTCTGCAGCTAAGGGTAAAAAGAATACTAAAACTAAAAAATTAGATGCAAATTATAAAGAAGTTGAGAATAGATTAAAACAAGCATTAGGAACAAAAGTAACTCTTAATCCGTCTACAAAATCAAAAGGAAAGATAATTATAGAGTATTACTCTATGGAAGAGTTAGATAGAATATTAGATACAATAGAAAAAAAATAAAACATATAAGGTTGAAAAATTTGTTACCTTACTATTGAATAAGAAATAATTGTACTGACTTTTTGTATATTAGAGAATAGTAGTTATTTTGTAAAAAATAAAAAGAATGAAGTCCATAAAATGGAGATGATGATATGGATTGGTTAGTTAATTTTACTAGAAGTGAAAGCTTTGGAATTATGATGTTTACAGTGCTTTTTATAAATACATGCCTACTTATATACAATATAGTGAAGACTGTAATGCTAGATAAAAAATACAAGCAATTTATGAAAAGATTAGGAAATGGTGAAAATTTTGAAGAGATATTAAGTAGATATATGAAAAATGTATTGAATGTTGTTGAAGAAACAGCATCTTTGAAAAAGTATTGTAAAGAAATAGAAAAAAACATGCAAAAATGCATACAAAAAGTTGGAATGGTACGATACACAGCATTTCAAAATACAGGTAGTGACTTGTGTTTTGCACTTGCTTTGCTTGATTTTGAAGATAATGGAGTCGTAATCAATGGAATATATTCTAGAGATAATACAACAACAACATATGCAAAGCCAATTGAAAATGGTGTTTCAAAGTATAAGTTAGCAAAAGAAGAAGAAGATGCTTTGAATATTGCTAAACATAATGGATATAAATATTTTATGAATGTTGAATAGTTGCTTATTTAAATATGATAATAACCTGAAAAAGATAATTTTACAAGCAGTATAAAACTTATTGTAGTGCAATGCTATAGGAAAAATGCTTTGTACAAAATTTTAATAATGGAAAAATAAATATTGACAAGAGGTAGTTTAAATGTTAATATAGTTCTTGTCGACAGCTAGACAACTATTATGGAGAGGTGGTCGAGTTGGTTTAAGGCACCAGTCTTGAAAATTGGCGTACGTGCGAGCGTACCGTGGGTTCGAATCCCACCCTCTCCGCCAAAAGCACTTTGTTTGCTAAAAGCAAAGTGCTTTAAAAATAATTGGAGACATACCCAAGCCGGTCGAAGGGGACAGTTTGCTAAACTGTTAGGGTTCGCAAGGGCCGCGAGGGTTCGAATCCCTCTGTCTCCGCCAAAGATTCTACATCAGAATGGTAGAGTCTTTTTTTTATGCTCAAAATCAAAACGATTCGAACCCGCGAGGGCAACGAACGTAAAGAAAAAGCTCCAGTGGAGCTTTTTTAGAGAGTTGACAGAGCTTGCAAGAGCAAGCGAAGTCTAGGATGCGAAGCAGACGGCGAATCCCTCTGTCTCCGCCAAAGATTCTACATCAGAATGGTAGAGTCTTTTTTTATACAATAGAAAATTATTTTTCTATTGTATAAAAAACTTTAATTTAAGCGTGAGATTTTCTCCTGTTAGTCGAAAACTCACGAGAGTCGAAAGACAAAAAAATTTATTTTTTTGCTTTCTAACATAAACCAAAACGATTCGAACCCGCGAGGGCAACGAACGTAAAGAAAAAGCTCCAATTATACCAATAATTCTGATTGAAAAAAATAATATTTAAGTGTATAATGTTCCAAGGTTTTAAATGTTTGGAGGGAAGTGTATGAAAATAATTTTGGCTTCAAAATCACCAAGAAGAAAGGAATTGCTATCACTCATTACGAATAATTTTGATATTATTGTGAGTGATGCAGATGAGCATGTTGATGAAACGTTGACTTCTGCTGAAAAAGTAAAATCTATTGCTAAGCAAAAGGCGAATATTGTAGCTAGCAATATTGATGAGGACTGCGTTGTAATTGGCAGTGATACTATTGTTGTGGTTGATGAAACCATTCTTGGCAAACCACATGACCATGACGATGCTGTTAGAATGCTTCATATGATTTCTGGAAGAACTCATAAGGTTATGACTGGCATTTCTGTAGTAATAAAGAAGGAAGGAAAACAAAAAGAAATAAATGATGTTGATATAGCAGATGTTCATGTTAATGCTTTGTCTGATGAAGAGATTGAAAATTGGATTAATACAGGAAATGCTTGGGACAAGGCTGGTGCATATGCTATACAACAAGAGTTTGCTGTACATATAGATAAAATAAACGGAAGTTTTGCGACTGTTATGGGGTTGCCTGTTCATCTTGTTTATAATATCCTAAAAAACGAGAAAGTATTGTAATACTTTAAAGGAGGGGTAACAAATGAAAAAGAAGAACAATAAAGAAAATAGTAGGATTAAAAATATTATTTTAGTTGTAATATTTTTAATTGTTTCTCTTTACTTTGGCGACACTCAATTAAAGGACGTTTTAAATGAACGAGGAGTAACTGATCAGAGTATTTTTATTGAGCAAGATGAGCAACAACAAAATGAAGATATTACACAGAGTGGAAATGTTAATAATAACGATCGAAAAAATGATACGAGTGTTAATGACAAGATAGATAATTCCATAATTGAAAAGCAAAACTCAAAAGACTTGGATGTATATGTTTTTGATGTTGGACAAGCAGATTCTATTTTAGTAAGTTGTAATGGAAAGAATATGCTTATAGATGCAGGAAATAATGCTGATGGAAAGCTTATTGTTAAAGAACTACAAGAAATGGGAATAACAACAATTGATTACTTAGTTGGTACTCATGCTCATGAGGATCATATTGGTGGATTAGATGATATTATTGATAATTTTGAAATTAAAAATTTTTATATGCCATCTAAGCAGTATACTTCGGCAACATACAAATCAGTAATAAAATCTGCTAACAACAAGAATTTAAAGATTGTTTCACCAAAAGTTGGTGACAAATTTCAGTTAGGTTCTGCTACTTGTGAAGTGATGTCTGCTGATGATCAAAGTGATGATTTAAACCTGACCTCTATAGTTATTGAAGTTACTCATGGAGAAAATAAATTTTTGTTTATGGGTGATGCTGAAATTGAAAATGAAGAAGAACGTTTATGGGATGATGTAGATGTTTTAAAAGTTGGTCATCATGGTTCTAGAACAAGTACATCTGAGGAATTTATAGAACAAACAAAGCCAGAAGTAGCAATCATTTCACTTGGAAAAAATAATTCTTATGGACATCCTCACAAAGAGGTTAAAGAACTTCTTGAAGAGTATGATATTTCAATATACAGGACAGATACAGAAGGTACGATTCATGTTGTAAGTGATGGTAAAAAATATGAAATAGAGACTTTACAAATTCATTTGGATGGAGATAAAAATACCTAAAACAGTAAGTTTTAAAAGTAGTTATGTTTCTTGACAACAAAAAATAAGATGATAGTATGAAGAAAAATACGATAGTTGCTCCGTGTGAACAAATTCAAAGAGATTTCTTTGAATAGTATAAAGGAGGAATGAAAATGTATACTGTCGTGCTTAAACAAAAAATAGAAGAACTTCTAATTTTTGATGTTTTCAAGAAACCATTATTTGGACGTCAACGGGTAGTAGGTAACGTTTTTTGTAGAAAAGATGAAAATGGAGAATATAAAGCTACTTCTTCTATTTACGAAGCATCGTGGAAGAGAAAAATAAGATGGGATGGAGGAAGAAAGGAATATTTCATCGATGAAATCGCTGTAGGCATTTGTAAAGAATATATAGAAAACTGTGATTAATATCTGCAGTAAAAAATATTTTGAGTTTGTGTAAAAAGCCATTTTTTTAAATGGCTTTTTTTGTTGTTATACATATAAATAAACAATGTTTATATGCTAATATAATAAAAAGTAATAGATGCAAGAATAGTATATACCCTATTTATAAATGGACACAGAGCATACTTTCTAGTAACTTTTGTATGATAGTCGAAAGATAGTATTCATTAATAACAGATAGAATTTAAACAGAGTTTTATGACAGATTAAAAAATATTATAATAAACTTGAGAAAACATACTAATATATGTTAATCTTATAGTAGATTGTACGAATGAGAAGGAGGACAAAAATGAAAAATAAAAATGGTATTTCGATGATATCACTAGTTATAACTATTATTGTTATTATTATATTAGTAAGTATAACTTATGGTGTTTCGATATTAGCAATAGAAAAAGCTGAATATGCTAAATTTGTAAACAATTTAAAACAAGTTCAAGAAGCAATGGATAATGCTAATTTAAAAGTTCGACGTGAAACAATTGTAAAAGGAAAGGTCTTAACTAATGCACAAATATATAATTACATAGCAAAAGGAGGTACTACAGAATTAGATTTTGTAGCAAAAAGAAAAGAACCACAATATACAATAATTGAAGATAATTCGAATTTAGATATAATTTTACCAGAAATGAAAGTAAACACTCCAAATAAATCTGGAGTTAAAATTAAGTATGCTGTGACAGATGATGGAATTGTTTTTATTTGGCCTCCATATAAATATAGAAATGGACTCTATATAACTGATAATGATAAAGTAAGTTCAGATGTACTGGAAAATGCGGGAGAAAATGGGGTTTCTGTGGATGGTAAAAACAAAACAATTTTGATAGATATAGATGGAACTCTAAAGAATCCTACCGAAAAACCGGAAGAGGAAGTAATAAAAACTAAGATACAAAAACCAACTATAACAGGAACTTATATATACAATGGAAATGAACAAACTGCTACATTATTGGGATTTGATGAAAGTAAGATGACAATAGTAAATCAAATTAGAAAAAATGCTGGAACAGAACCAGTAATAGTAAGTTTGAGAGAACCGGATAAGTATGCATGGGATGGTGAAGATTCAAAACGTGTAAGTATTCCATGGACAATAGAGCCAAAAGAGGTAGCAGTTCAATGGAGAAATTTAAGTTTTGAGTATGATGGAAAGACTCATGTGCCAACAGCCATAGTTAATGGAATTAATGGAGAGAAAATTAACGTTTCTGTTAGTGGTGCACAAAAAGATGGCGGTAAATATACTGCAACAGCTTCTATGGAAAGTGTAACTAGTGGAAAGAAAGAAAATTATACATTGACGCATACAAGCGTTGAATATGAAATAATAGTTAGCGAAATTATAATAAAATCTGCAGACTATACTGGGGTGTATGATGGAAATTCTAAAACAATAGAAATGGCCGTGATTAATCCTGCTAATGGCTATGAGATATATTACAGTTCAGAACTTCAATTAACAGCTAGCAATTACTTAACAAAAGGAAGTACGATAAAACCAACAAGAACAAATGCTGGAGAGACAGTAGTCTATTACTATATAAAAGCAAATGGTGGAGCTGAAAAGAGTGGAAGTAATAAGATAGAAATAGAAAAAGCAAATATATCTCCAGTATTAAACATGGAAAACTATGTATATGGTGGAGTTAAAGCAACGCCGACTATTACTGGAAATATAGGAAATGGTTCAGTTACATACTATGTAAATACCACTAATTCGGTAACAGGCGGTCAAAAATGGTCTGAAATCACAGATGCATATTCTTTGGATGCAGGAAAGTATTATATGTATGCAGTTGTTGACACTACTACAAATTATAAATCAGCTACTACAAGCACAAAGGAATTTACAGTGCAAAAAGGAACAATGAGTGGAATTGTTACAATAAAAGGTACAACAAAATATGGTGAAACATTAACGGTAGATACACAAAATATTGTTCCTAATAATTCTACTTTTAGCTATACTTGGTGGTATTCACCAAGTGCAAGTGCTACATTAGGAACAAAGATAAGCGATTCCACAAATAGCAATACATACAAGATTGGCGATGGATTAATTGATAAATATATTGGTGTTACAGTCACAGCAACAAATGAAAATTATGAGGAAAAAACGTTTACAGATATAACAGATACAACTGAAAATGGAGAAGGAAAAGTAATAAGAATATCAATTACAAAACCAACAAAAACAAGTAAAACATATTCATATAATGGAAAAAATCAAACATTAGAATTGAATAATTACGATTCTTCATTAATGAGCATAACAAATAATTCAAGCACTAATGCAGGAAACTTCACAGCCGTGATAAGTTTGAAAAATAATAACTACATGTGGAGCGATTCAACAACAAGCGATTTGAATATTAGCTGGAGTATAGAAAAAATAGCTAACACGCTTAGTGTAATCGCAATAAACAATTTGAAAACAACAGGAGGAGACTTGGCTTTGGTAACTGCATCAAATGCCCAAGGAACAGTATATTATTCTATAGGTACTGCATTAACATCTAGTAATTATTCTTCAGTAGGAAGTACAGCAATACCAACAGTAAGAAATGCAGGAACATACACCGTATATTACTACACACCAGGAAACACAAATTATTTAGAAAAAAGTGGTAATGTACAAGTTACAGTTGTTGCAACTACATATACAGTAGCTTACGATGCAAATGGCGGAAGCTACGCACCGGCAAATCAATCAAAAATATTAGGAACAAACTTAGTATTAAGTGGTACAATACCAATGAAAAGTGGATATGACTTTGTAAGCTGGAACACAAAAGCGGATGGCACCGGAACAAGTTATAATGCAGGCGGAACATACACGCAAGATGCACCATTAACATTGTATGCGATATGGAAATATAAAATAGTTACATTAACAGATTCATTAAACATAGGAGAGTTGTATTCTTACAATACGGATCCTCCAGCCACTGATACAAAAAAATTAAATATAGATTTAACAAATGTAAAAACATTATCTTTCAAAACAAGTGCAAAATGGGGATATAGAAACAATGTAAAAGCAACAGTTTCATTAATTGTTGGTGGAACAGAAGTCAAAAGTTTAGATATTATTCAAGGTGACGACAACCCGGTAATACATTCAATAGAATGGGATGTATCGTCAATAACAGGAACTGCTACATTACAGCTTTATGGCTATGCTACTGGTGGTACTGAATATTCATGGGGTGGATATGATTTCCCAGCATGGCAATCAAATATTGGTCCATTGAGCGTAACAAATATAGTATTGAAATATTAAAATAATGAAGAAGTTAACACAAAAATAATAAAAAACGGGCTCGCTTATTTAAATAAGTGAGCCTTTTTAATAATTATTTTACATCACCAGATGGTGTTAAAGAAGAAGTTTCAAGTTGTTTTAATAATTTATAGCAAAGTTCAGCTGCTTGACCTCTTGTAACAATTCCGCTTGGATTTACATTGTTGCCATTTCCACCTTGAACTATTTTATAACCTGTTAAGTTCTTAATAGCCTGAACTGCCCATGATGGAACAGAATTCTTATCTGCATAATTTAAATCATCTTTAGAATCTGTCATATTAGTTTTTGCACGCAAAGCATTATTTATCATTACAAAAGCTTCAGCACGTGTTATTTCCCTGTTTGGATAAAGTGATATTTTACCACCTTCACCAACACCGCTAATTAACTTCATCTTGTATGCAATTTTTGCATCTTTTAGTAACCAATCTGGAATATTTTCTTCATCATCAAATACCATATTTGCAGGTTTTGCAGAACCATCTTTATTAACAATAGATAATAAAAATAGCATGAATTCGCCTCTTGTCATTTTTTCATCTGCATGATAATAAAAACTGTCGTTTATTTCTTCACCTATAATAAATCCTCTTGCTGCTAAATGTGATGCAGAGTAATTTGCCCAGTGATTTTGCATATCTTTATAATTGAAAGGTATAACTGGAGTGTTATCTTCTACTGTTATGGATACTGTAGCAACATTAGAATATTTATCACCAGATTCCAATCTAAATGTGAAAGAGTCCTTTCCTATAAAGTCACCACTTGGTGCATAGTTGAAAGAAGCAGAAGTATCGTCTTGACGCTTTAAAGTACCGTTTTTGGGCAATGTAATAACAGCAAAATTAAATGTTTCATCACCAGAAACAGTAGCTTCCATTGAGCTTTTTAAAACTTCACCTTTTTTAATAACAAATTTTGAATCGTTAGCAGTACTTAACAAAACATTTGATGTTTCACCACTAGAAACAGGTGGAACGATTTCACCGCTAGAAATAGGCGGAACTACTTCGCCACTTGAACTAGGCCCTACATCTCCACTTTCGCCACTCGAAACGGCTAAAGCCAAATTTGAACCTAATAATATAAATAGTGTTGTTAACACTAAAAAAGTTTTTTTAAATTTCATAATTAAATTCCCTCCATATGATTTTTATGTTTTCTTGTTGTGTCAATATTATTTTGGTTAAATTTGATGTTAATATAACAATATTTTTATGGCAAAACTGGAAAATAATGGTTTGAAATGCATAAAAATTTGACAAGTAGATAAAATAGTAGTAAAATCCGATATGTTCGACTCACAATACATAAGGAAGGAGTATTTAATGGAAGAACAAGACAGTATATTATTACAAAAGAAAATGATTTTATTTTTGTCGATAATTATAGTAACATTATTATTTGTTTTAACTTTTAAAACTAGTCTAAAAATGAAAAAAGTTGCAACTGCTATAGAAACGTACAATAAGAATTTTATTACTGTGGAAAGACCTGAAGAATATGAATATGTATTAAGCGAACAAGTTGCATATATGGCTTCAAGAGAAGTTTCAGAGGAAGCAGATACAAATGTTACAGATAGCAAAATAGAACAGAATGTAAGTACTGAAGATATTGAAGATGAGAAAAAAGAAGAAACAAAAGAAATAGAAAAAGAGGTAAAAGCAGTTTCATACAGAGAATTGGCAGAAAATAACCCACCAGAAGAATATAAGCAGGTAATAGAAGCAACAGCAACAGCATATTGTTTATGCCAAAAGTGTTGCGGAAAATCTCCATCAAGTCCTGGTTATGGAGTAACTGCATCTGGATTAAAAATCATTCCTGGAACGGGAATGAAAGTTATTGCAGTAGATCCAAAAGTTATACCATTGGGTTCTAAGGTTTATGTTCAAGGATTAAATGGTGCGTGGGATTATGGGTATGCAGTAGCTGGTGACACCGGCGGTGCAATCAAAAGTATGAAAATTGATTTATACATGGACTCTCATGAAGAAACACTAAGTTGGGGAAGAAAAAAAGTAAATATATATGTAGTAGACTAAAATTTTAAAAGATATTTAAATTCAAATGTAGTTTAAATATCTTTTTTTATTTGAAAATAAATATTAATTTGGTTGCATATTTTTACTTGATTGAACACACCTTGTTTGATTAGTAATCAATATAAGTCGAATAGTAATCTTTTTAATAGAAAACTTTAATTTTAATATTGCAAGTTGTAAAGATTAAAATTATAATAATATCGAGGTGTAATATGAATTTAAGAGAAGAAACAGAGTTTTTACTGAATAAGTACAAATTAAAAGCAAATAAAAGTCTTGGTCAGAATTTCTTAATAAATGAGCAAATAATAGACGATATAGTAAAAGTAGCTAATGTAAATGAAGATGATTTAATTATTGAAATTGGACCTGGTCTTGGAAGCTTAACGAGTAAACTTGCAGATAATGCTAAAAAGGTTGTAGCAATTGAACTTGATCAAAATATGATTGAAATATTAAAAGAACGTTTTTCACTTTATAAAAATGTTGAAATAATACATGGCGATATAATGAAAGTTGACTTGAAAGAAATAATCGGAGAAGAGAAAAATGTAAAAATTGTTGCAAATCTTCCTTATTATATAACAACACCAATAGTAATGAAATTACTTGAAGAAAATCTAAAAATGAAATCAATAACTGTAATGGTTCAAAAAGAAGTCGGAGAAAGATTTTGTGCCATTCCGGGTGGAAAAGAGTATGGAGCAATTACGGTTAGTATAAACTATTATTCAGATCCCAAAATAGTTTTAGATGTTCCAAAGGATAATTTTAATCCTATTCCGGAAGTTGATTCTTGTGTAGTTCAATTAAAACTAAAAAAAAATCATATAGAATTAAAAGATAAAAAATTATTTTTTAGACTAATAAAAATAGCTTTTTCTCAAAGAAGAAAGAATATAGGAAATTCGTTAACTGGAATTGGAATGACAAAGCAAGAAGTAAAAGAAATGCTTGAAGCGTTAAGTTTAGATATAAATTTAAGAGCTGAGAATTTATCTATAAATCAGTATGCACAAATAGCAAACTACATAGCCAAATAACTGATTAAGTATAGAAAGGAAGAAACATATGATAAATACCGAATACATTGTCATAATAGACGATAATGAAGATGTTTGGAATTTAACACAAAATATATTTGAAAAAGAAAAACGGATATCAACTTGTAAAGACATCATCAGAAAAACAAGAATTGAAAAATGCAATGTTGACATTACCAGACTTAATAATAATAAATGAAGACAATTTAAAGAATGATATAGATGCAATGCTAAAAAGTTTAAGAGAAAATGCAGATTATAGTATTATACCAATAATTTTAACTTCAAGTTTATCTGAAAAGCCACATAGAATAAAGATGTTAAAGGCTGGCGTTGAAATATATATTGTAAAGCCATTGAATGAAATGTACTTTTTTTATACAATAAAAAATATGTCACGTTTAATAGCCTCAAATAGATGTATCAGTGCACTTACTGGATTGCCAGGAAATGTGCAAATAGAAAACGAAATGAAAAGAAGAATGTCATCACAAGACATATATGCAGTATTGTACATGGATTTAGATAATTTTAAATCATATAATGATAAGTATGGATTTATGAATGGTGATGAAGTAATAAAATTTACGAGTGATTTAATACAAGAAGCAATTCAAAAATATGGTGTTCCAGGAGATTTTCTAGGACATATTGGTGGTGATGATTTTGTTGCAATAGTAAATTATGAAAATGCAAAAAAAATAGGAAGAGCTGTTGTAAAGAACTTTGATTCGAGAATAAGAAAATATTATAGTGGCGAAGATATATCAAAGGGATGGATAAAGGTTGTTAATAGAAAAGGCAAATTAGAAAAATATCCAATAATGACAATAACAGTTGCAATGATAAGTAACAAATTTAAGAAGTATACTACAACATTAGAAATTGGCGAAGATGGAGCAATGATTAAAAAGAAGGCTAAAACAATAATAGGAAGCACATTCTTAGAAGATAGAAGAAAGACAAAAAATATATAAAAATAAAAAGGAGTGCAATAATTATGAAAAAGAATAATTGGATTTATGTTGGTTTAGGAGTAGTTGTTGTAATAGTTTGTGTAGTACTTGCAATAGTTTTAAACAACTCAAGAAATATGGGTATTGTAGATGGCGACAACCACCAAGGAACGGTACAAAAAATAGATTCAGAAGAAAGAATAATGAGAAAATATAATGAACCTACATCAGAAGATATAGACAAAACAATTAATATTAGCCGTTCAGAATCAGGTGAATTCGACGTAACATTAAAAACGGAATCTGGTCACATAAATGTTCAAGTATTTGCAGAAAGAGGAAAGCATGTATATATGCTAACAGAAAATGAAGATGTAACTAACGAAAAGGTTGCAATTGAACAGGGTGAAGGAAATTATATAATAAGAATATCTGCGGAAGATTTTAAAGGACAATTTGATATTTCTTGGAAAGTAGCAAATAATGAAGCTATTGAAAAATATACAAGTGATGCCGGTTACGAAACAGAATATAATAAAAACATATTTGATGTAGAAAAAGTTCAAAATGGAGAAAGATTTACATTAAAAGAAGTAGAAGAAGCTAGTGCAGACAGTAAAGAATATATTGATGTACTTATAATACCAAAAGAAAGAGCACAAGCAGTAAAAAGTGAAAAACTTAAAGAAGATGACCGTGTTGGAGATTGCTATATAGGTGTTAATTTGATGTCTGGTAAATATGTATCAAGAGAAAATGAAAACAATTCAGATACTACAGAAAGATCTTTCATAATAGATTTAGAAGATGGCAGATTATTATTGGTTGAAGAACACTTCGAATTACATTCAGAAAATGAAACAGAATTAAACAAAATATTAGATAAAATTGTAATCAAATAAGTAGTAAGGAATATGGAGGAAATTTTATGGGAAAGATAGTTGTTTTAGAAGGAACAGATTGTAGTGGAAAAACCACACAATACAACAAACTATGTGAAAGATTAAAGAATGAAAACATAGACCTCGCAACGGATAGTTTCCCTGATTATGAATCTGAAAGCAGTTATTTTGTAAGAGAATATTTGGCGGGCAAATATGGAATGCATCCAAGCGACGTGGATGCAAAAACAGCCTCAACATTCTTTAGTTTAGATAGATACAATTCATACAAAACAAAAGAATGGGGAGAAAAGTATAGAAATGGTGGAAATGTATTGTTTGCTAGATATATAACATCTAATGTATTACATCAAGCATGTAAGTTAAAAACCGAAAAAGAAAAAGACGAATTTGTAAAATGGCTATATGATTTTGAAGTAGGAATATTAGGAATACCAAAAGAAGATATAGTCATAATGCTAAAAATGCCATTTGAAAAAATATGCGAATTGAAAAAAATTAGAGGAGTAACGTCATCAGGAACAAAAGACATACATGAGGAAGATCAGGCATATCTAAAGGAAGCTTATGAAAATTCAATATGGATGGCTGAAAAATATGATTGGAAGATAATTAACTGCATAGATGAAAATAACAATATCAGAACAATAGATGATATACATGAAGAAATCTATAAGATTATTATAGAAGCATTTAATAAAAATTAATACGAGAATTATAAAAGAGGAGCTACCTATTATTTAGGTAGCTCCTCTTTTTGTTAAATCAAGAAGGGGTTATCCACATAATAACCTTACGGATACACATTTTTGTAATATTGTTACAAAAATATTACATTGTTTGTAACACTAGTGTAACAAAAAAGTAAATCAAATTTAACAAACTTAAAAAATTGTCGAAATAAAAATGTTTAAAAACAGCTTCCGTAAGTGAAAAAAGTGTTGATAAGTCTTTGAAACCCTACCTATATCTATATTCACGCGTGCGTGCGTGTTTACAAAGTTTAATTGACTCGCTATAATTTGAGTTAGTAAAACAGAAAACGAATGAAAAACACGAAAGGATGTTTAATAAAACCCAAAACATCCTTGTGGTGAATTTTAGGAGGTACAAAACATGCAAAAGAAAAAAGTAATTGGATTTATTTTAATGTTAATAGCGATACTAATAATTTCGTTTGGAGGTAGAAGCACATATGCTGCAGGAACACCAATGTTGATGGAAAGAGAAGCGGGCACCAACGTGTATTATGCGATAGGTGCCAAAAGAGCCGGAAAAACGAAGTATACAGTTGATTTAATAAGTTCTATTACTTTGGTTACAAATAAAAACGTTCCAACTAATGCAGAGGCGAGATGGGATGCATCATATACAAGTGGTAGTAATGAAGTAATTGCATGGGTAGTAAAAAACTCTACAGATACAACAAAGTATGATTTATTTATAGGAGCTAATAGTACGAAAATACAAGCACCAGTTGATTCTAAAAATCTGTTTGACAAGTACACAAATTGTACTGTAATAAACAATTTGACAATGCTTAATACGGCGAATGTAACAAATATGAGTTGGATGTTTTATAATTGTAGTAATTTAACAAGTTTAGATGTAAGTAAATTCAATACGTCAAATGTAACATATATGGGTAGGATGTTTTCTGACTGTAGTAAATTAACAAGTTTAGATGTAAGCAATTTTGATACGCGCAAAGTAACAAAGATGCAAGGTATGTTTTCAAATTGTAGTGGTTTAACAAATTTAGCTGTAAGTAATTTTAATACAAGTAAAGTAACAGATATGGGGAATATGTTTACAAGTTGTAGCAAATTAACAAGTCTAGATGTAAGGAATTTCAATACTCAAAATGTAACAAATATGAGTTGGATGTTTTCTGACTGTAGTAAATTAACAAGTTTAGATGTAAGTAAATTCAATACGTCAAATGTAACACATATGGGTAGGATGTTTTCTGGTTGTAATGCATTAACAAGTCTAGATATAAGTAACTTTGATACATCAAAAGTGACAAATATGGGTTCTATGTTCTATAGTTGTAGCAATTTAACAAGTTTAGACGTAAGTAACTTTAATACAAGTAATGTAACAAATATGAGTACTATGTTCTATTCGTGTGGAAAGTTAACAAGTTTAGATGTAAGCAACTTTGATACAACAAATGTAACAAATATGAGTTGGATGTTTTCTAACTGTCGCAATTTAACAAGTCTTGATTTGAGTAGCTTCAACACATCAAAAGTAACAAACATGAGTTATGTATTCTCTAGTTGTAGCAATTTAACAGAGCTAAATGTAAGCAACTTTGATACAACAAATGTAACAAATATGGAAAAGATGTTCAATAACTGTAGTAAGTTAATAAGTCTAGATGTAAGTAAGTTTGATACAGCAAAAGTGACAAATATGTATGCTATGTTTAGTCAGTGTAAACAGTTAACAAGCTTAGAGTTAAGTAATTTTAATACGACAAATGTAACAAACATGAGCAATATGTTTTATAATTGCGAACAATTAACGAGCTTAGATGTAAGTAATTTTGATACAAGCAAAGTAACGAATATGAGCTATATGTTTAATTATTGCGGCAAGTTAACAAATTTAGATGTAGGCAACTTTGATACATCAAAAGTAACAGATATGAAATGGATGTTTTCTAATTGTCGTAGTTTAACAAGTCTTGATGTAAGCAAATTTAATACATCAAATGTAACAAATATGAGCTATATGTTCTATTGGTGTAGAAACTTAACAAGTTTAGATGTAAGTAAGTTTAATACAAGTAACGTAACAGATATGAGTAATATGTTCTATTGGTGTAGCAATTTAACAAGTTTAGACGTAAGTGACTTTAATACAAGCAATGTAACAAATATGGGTTGTATGTTTGGTTACTGTAGTAAATTAACAAGTTTAGATGTAAGTGGGTTTGATACTAGTAAAGTTAAATCAATGGGATTTATGTTTAATTATTGTACTAATTTGAAGAATATAGATTTAAGAAGTTTTGATACATCTGGCTTGGACGGAAAAACATATAATAATATGCCCGGTACAGTACTTGGCGTAGATGTCAATTATATGTTTGATAGTTGTGGTAATCTAGAATCTATTATAATTGGTGATAAATTTAATAGACTAGATGGATATGATATGTTTAGTGGTTGCAATAAACTAAAAGCAATCATAACTACAAAAACAATCACAACCTCAAGTGATGCACCAGCGCTAAGTGGAACGGAAAATGTAACTAATTCAAATGGAGAAATTATAGCAGGACCAAATGGATTAATAAATTTACCAAATGCTATTTTATATGCACCTGACACAGCATCTGAAAAGCTTTACGAAGCAGCTACAAATTATGCAACTACATTTGCGGATAGTAGAGATACAGAAGGAGATTTATATAGAGTTCGCCCAATACTTGAAGTTGCAGGAGAAAATCCAGTTAAAGTAAAAATTGGAGAAACATATGATGCAACAGTTGATGCAGGTGCAACAATTGCAGGATTTGAAGTAACAGATAGTGGAGAGTACACACAATATGGATATAACTATACAACTGTGGGATTACCAGTAGACACAACAACAAAGGGAACAAAACAAGTTACATACACATTAACAAAGACTGAAAACGGTACAACAACAAATGGAATGACGACAACAAGAACTGTAAATGTTGTTGGATTGCCAAAGTTGATGGAAAGAGAAACGTATGATTATATCAACGGAACAGGATATGTGTATTATGCAATAGGTGCTAAGAGATCTGGCAATAAAAAATATACAGCAGATTTAATTAGTACAATTACATTTGTAAACAACACTAATATTCCAACAACAGCGGAGGCAAATTGGGATGCATCATATACAAATGGAGATAATGAAGTAATTGCATGGGTAATACCAAATACAACGGATTCAACAAAATATGATTTGTATATAGGTTTTGATAATACAATAATACAGGCGCCAAAGGTTTCGGAAAATTTATTTAGAGTATATACAAACTGTACAATAATAAACAATCTAACAATGCTAGATACATCAAATGTAACAGATATGTCATACATGTTTTATAATTGTAGTCAATTAACAAGCCTAGATGTAAGTAAATTTGATACATCAAAAGTAATAAATATGAGTTGGATGTTTTATTATTGTAGCAATTTAACAAGTCTTAATTTGAGTAGCTTCAACACATCAAACGTAACAACTATGCATAATATGTTTGCTTTCTGTAGCAATTTAACAAGTTTAGATGTAAGTAAATTTGATACAAGTAATGTAACAAATATGGCTAGTATGTTTGCTGATTGTAGTAAATTAACAAGTTTAGATGTAAGTAAATTTGATACAAGTAATGTAACAAATATGAGTAGTATGTTTTCTGGTTGTAGTAAATTAACAAGTTTAGATGTAAGTAATTTTAATACATCAAATGTAACATATATGGGTGTTATGTTTGAAGGTTGTAGTAAATTAACAAGTTTAGATGTAAGTAAGTTTAATACATCAAATGTAACTAACATGAATGCTATGTTTGATTCTTGTAGAAGTTTAACAAGCTTAGATGTAACTAACTTTGACACATCAAAAGTAACAGATTTGAGTATAATGTTTGATTCTTGTAGAAGTTTATCAGCTCTAGATGTAAGTAGCTTTGATACATCAAACGTAACAAGTATGAGTTATATGTTCTATGGTTGTAGCAATTTAACAAGTTTAGATGTAAGCAGCTTTGATACATCAAACGTAGTATTTATGAGTTATATGTTCTATGGTTGCTCTAAACTTAAAGCAATAATACTAGATAAAAGCATCACAGCTTCAAGTCAAGCAATGAAATTATCTACAGGAACTTCTCTAGAAAACTTACCAAATGCTATTTTATATGTACCTGACACAGCATCTGAAAAGCTTTATGAAGCGGCTACAAATTATTCAACAGTCTTTGCAGATAGCAGAGATGCAAATGGAGATTTATACAGAATTCGTCCTATACTTGAAGTTGCGGGAGAAAATCCTGCAAAAGTAAGTTTGAATGGAATCTATGATGAAACTAAGGATGCGGGTGCAACAATAGCAGGATTTACAAAGGCAGAAAGTAGCGAATATACACAATATGGATATAATTACACAACTGCAGGTTTGCCATTGAATACTAGTGCAATCGGAACAAAGCAAGTAACATACACATTGACTAAGACTAAAGACGGAACAACAACAAATGGAATGACAGTAACAAGAGATGTGGAGATTGTTGCAGCAGATATTACAGGAAGTGTATCTATTTCAGGTGATTGTGTGTATGGTGAAACTTTAATTGTAGATACTTCAAAGATACTTCCTGAAAATGCTGATTTGGAATACAAATGGTATATAAATGATACTAATTCTACAACAGGTGGAACACTAGTAAAAGAAGCAAATAGTGATTCTGGTCTAGGAAATAGATACTTTATTTCTGGTGATGCTATAGACAAGTATGTTTATGTTGAGGTTATTGCAAGTTTAGAAAATTATACTACAAAAACGTTTACAGATGTGGTTGGTCCAGTACAACGTGCTGACATAAACAGAGTTGATGCTTCTTTAATACATGACATATTTGTTTATGATGGAAATCCAAAAGAACCAGAAGTATATGTAGTAGATTTAAGAGGTTCAGGAGATTTAACACTTGGAGAGGATTATACTTTAGAGTATAAAGACAATGTAAATGTTGGAACAGGAAAGGTTATTGTAAAAGGTATTAATAAGTATACTGGAGAGTTAGAACTTACATTTAAGATAATTAAAGCTCCAGAGTTTGAGCTAGTAAATCTAACTCCAGAATGGACTACTTCTAATGTATCTATTGCAATAAACATACTAGATGTTGGAGCTGGAATTAAAAAGGTTTTATTTGAAAATGAAGAAGTTACGTTACAAAATAACACAACAACAGTAGTTGTTGATAAGAATGGACTTTATACAGCAGAAGTTTTTGATATATATGGAAACGCTGTTGTGAAAGAGTTATATGTAGGAAATATTGATAGAGAAGTGCCAGTGATTGAAGAAGTAAAACATGATGGTGTAACGTTTGCAAAAGAAGTGAAGGTTGAGGTTAAAGCTACAGACACAGGTTCTGGTGTTTATGCTTATGCTGTTTCTGAAAAAGATGCAGAACCAACGACATGGACTCAAATAACACCTGTTGAAAATATGACAATATTTAATTTTACAATTTCAAGTAACGGAACTTATTACTTATTTGTAAAGGATGCAGTTGGAAATATTACAAAATATAATAAGCAAATAATAATAACTAATATCGATAATGCTCCGCCAGTAATTAAGCTATTCAATATAATAGACGATTACACATTTACTACGGAAGTGTTTATAGAAATTAATGCTGAAGATGATACTGGAGTTGAAGGTTTGTTGTTAAGTAATGAGATGTTGACAAACAGTCAAGTTGAAGATTCAGATAATTGGGTACCATATACAGAAACTGTTTTATATTCATTACCAAGTAAGGATGGCAATCATACGGTTTATGCATGGGTAAGAGATTCTGTAGGAAAGATTAGTGAATATGCACAAGATAATACTTTATTATTGAATAAGTACGTTGGAAATAACGGAATAAATAATACATCTTTTAAATTCTTAGTTAAAGACGAAAACTATAATTTTGCTAAAAAGATAACAGAGTCAAATATTAAAATACGTGTAAAAGATGATAGTGATAGAGTTACATATTCAACAGAATATGGTGTTAATATTACTTCAATATCTTTACCTGTAGTATACGGACCAGCTCAAGAAGGCACACAAATGATGACCGGTGAATATTATACAATAACAGTTGAAAATATTGGTGGCGAAGGAACTGTATACTTGGTATTTGATGAGAATTCTGTTGTAGATAAAGCAGGTAATAAACTTGCTAATAAAGAAATTAAAACAGATGTAGAGGTTGAATTAAACACACCAAAAATTACGCTAGGAACAACAGAAATTCAAGTATCTGATCCAGATGGCAATTTGATACAGGCAATAAAGGTAAATGGAAAAACTGTATTGTTAACGAGTGGAAAGATAACATATGAAAAGTTAAAAACAGAGTATGGAATAACACTAAAAACAGATGATACAATAGAAGCTTTTGATAAACACAGTAACTCTGTTATGGTTACAGTACAATAATTAAATATCATTATGAGTTAATAGAAAAAGACTCTTCTTATTAAGTGTTTGCTTAATAAGGAGAGTTTTTCTGTACAATAGGAAAGTGACAAATTTGCAACTTTTTATGTATTAATTTTCTTTCCTATTATATAAAAAAACATTAATTTATGCGAGAGATTTTCTTCCTTTCGGTCGAAAACTCTCGAGGGACGAAAGAATGAAAATCGAAGATTTTCATCTTTCTTGTTCACCTAAATTCCATAATTAAAATATTGATTTTTACTAAATATAATGTTACGATTAAGTTTGTAAAATTTAGGGAAGCTTGGATTTGAGAATATTTTAATGAGAAAGGATTTGAAGTAATGAAAAAATTTTTGAGTATGTTTTTTGTTTTTGCACTTGTTCTTTCAAGTGTTACTTGCCTAGCTACTGATGAAGGTAATAGTTCTCAAGACTATAATTGGTATGAGAATTATAGTGGAGAAACAGAATATTTAAATGATTATTCTGAATATCAGGATTTGATTAACAGTATGGATGAACAAACTGAGTACAAAAAATTATATGAGCAGATGATTACAGAAACGATTGATAGTTACACTAAAGCCAAAAGAGATGATATATATAAAGCAAAAGTACTTGAGGCAAGTGAACCTCAAACATACTATGGATATTATCAATATTTATATAGATCGGTTTATCAAGTGGTAAAAGTAGAGATACTAAATGGTCCATATAAAGGAAAAGTTGTTGAGGACGTTAATTACATTTTAACAGGTGATACGTATGGAAACTTACAATTACCTAAGGTAACAGAAGGAATGACAATTAATGTTTCTGCAACGCTTGATGAAAAAGGTGATTTATATGCGTATTCTTCAAGTATTGATTCACCAGTTACTAGATGGGGCTGGGTTGTGGCTTTAATTGCTGCTACAATTATTCTTGTTATAATATATGCTGGAAAACCAGGAATGAAAATGCTTGTTCCAGTGTTGTTGCTAGTTGATTTATTAGTTATGGTAATGATTCCATCAATGTTTAGTGGTACAAATATTATGCTTTTGTTAGGAATAGTTATAATACTTTCAATAATTACAATATGTGTACTTAAATTGGGAATCAGAACTAAAACTTTTGTGGCCATTTTGGTTACTTTGATTATGAACTTTATGCTAGTGTTATTAATATATGGATTTGACAGTCTTGCTTATTTTTCTGGAATAACTTATGAAATAACAAATCTTGTAGAAACAATATTGCCAAGAGTTGTTGATTCTGAAGTTGTTCCTGCAATGGATTTACATGCACTAAACGTAGCAATAATTGCAATTATGGCATTCTTTGCTTCGACACCTATTGTTTGTAAAACTATTGATTTATATGATAGCAAAAAGTCAGAAGATAAGCCTGTGGCAAATACTATAAACGAAATGAAAGAGTATGTTTCGGACAAATTGGGAATAATAATTCCAGTATTGTTTACGCTTACAATTCCTAAGTTTATGATACTAATAATCAATAAGTGTTCACTTGCGGAAATTGTTAATTCTGAAGTTTTGGGTAGTGATGTTGTAAGAATATTGTTTATAGTGATTTCAATGACACTTGCAGCTCCTATAACAGCTTGTGCGGGAAAACTTTTAATAGATGATGATAAAAGTGAAGAAAACTAGAATAAAAATTTTGATGTAAAACTTGTTTTTGAAAGTTTGTTATGATAGTATTATTTCATAATAATAATTGGAGGTTACGTATGAAAAAAGCATTGATAATAGCCGGTGTTGTAGTAGTATGTACTATAATAGGAATCGTAGGATATAATTTGATATTTGATTCACAAGGAGTAAAGCCACCAATAACAGTTGGAGGAGAGTCTGGAGACAATATTTCAGGAAGTGATGGATTAGCAGCCAAAGCAAAAGTTGTTCCAGTAACAGTTAGAAATAAAACTGATAATATTTCTATTGAAAACGTTTATCCAACTATAACATCTTTTAAGAATAAAGAGTTTGAAAACTCAATTAATAAACAAATTGCAAATAATATTTCTGCTTATAGGGCGGAGATAAACTACATGGTTGACGATTTGACACCAGAAGTAAAGTTGTATAAGTATGTAACAGATTATGATAAATATACATGGGGAGATTATTTAACTCTTGTAGTTAATCAAGATTACCAAACAGGTGGAATTAGATCAAACAAATGGAAAGATATTTATAACATAAATGTAAAAACCGAAAGATTAGTTTACTTAGATGATCTATTTGATGCAACTACAGAGTATGAAGATGCAATAGTTGCTGAAATCACAAAGCAAGCAGATGCAAAAGGATATAAATTGATGGGTGGAGACGGTATTACAAAACTTCCTACTAAACAAAAATTTTATATTCAAGATGGAAAGCTTGTTATATATTTTGATCCATCAGAGATTGCAGGTGCTACATATGGTGAGTTGACTTTTGAAATGCCATTTACAATGGGTTCAGATGGATATTTCCAAATATAATAAAAGGGGCAGAAAATCTTTGATTTTCTGCTTTTTTAATGATATAGGAGTGTGTGATGAAATATATTAATGCACGAATCTTAGATAAAATAAATGAATATTATACAACAGGAGAGATTGTTGCGACTAATTTTCTAGATCCTTCTGAATTGGTTGAAGTAAGATCAACTTTGAATCAGGTGGAAAATGTTGCATTTGGCGGATATGAAAATGCTGAAAGAAAAGTAATAATTATTCGGAGCGGATGAAGAATTTGATGATTTTTCAAAATTTATTTCGGTTATTAGAATTACATCTAATGTAGCATTGTCGCATAGAAATGTATTGGGTAGCGTTTTAGGATTAGGTTTAAAAAGAGAAATGATAGGTGACATACTTATAAATGAAAACTCTTGTGATATAATTGTGGCAAAAACAGTAGTAGAGTTTTTGCTAAATAATTTGAAGAGTGTTGGCAGAGATAAAGTGGATGTTGTTGAAATTTTACTTGATGAGATTGCACCACCAATTGAAACTTCAAAAGAAATAACTACTAGTGTAAACTCTTTAAGATTAGATTCGATTATTAGTGCGGGTTTTGGAATATCTAGAGAAAAGAGTTCTGATTTAATAAAAGGAGAAATGGTTAAACTTAATTTTGTTGTTGTAAAAAGTACATCAAAAGCGGTTAACGTTGGTGATGTTATTTCTGTTCGTGGCAAAGGAAGAATTGAGGTTTGTAATATTTGCGGCAGTACTAAAAGTGGAAGAACAAAAGTTATACTTAGCAGAAAGTAGAGAAAGTAAGGATTTGAAGGAGGTAACGTATGAAATTAGATGAAATGATAATTGAAAATTGTTTAAAAGCTGAGGAATATCTTGCACCTTATGCTTGCAGAAGCACGGAGGCTATAAGATTTTATAAAGACTCTGTTTCTAATAGAAAAGAGTTTAATATAAGACCTGATTTTTCGAGGGATGCGGATAGAATATTGCACTCAACTGCGTATACTAGATACATAGACAAGACGCAAGTATTTTCTTTATTTAATAACGACCTAATAACTCATAGAGGATTGCATGTTCAGTTTGTTGCAAAGATTGCTAGAGCAATTGGTAGAGCTTTAAGTTTAAATGAAGATTTAATAGAAGCAATTGCATTGGGCCATGATTTAGGTCATGTACCATTTGGGCACACAGGCGAACGTTCTCTTAACAAAGTGTGTGTCGAGAATGATTTGGGATATTTTCTTCACAATGTTCAAAGTGTTAGAATATTGCATGAAATAGAAAATGGAGGAAAAGGTTTAAATATATCTGTTCAAGTTTTAGATGGAATATTGTGTCATAATGGTGAGATGATTTCAAGGAAGTATGAACCAAATTATGATAAAACGCCAGAAGAATTTTTAGAAGAATATGAAAGATGCAGTATTGAAAAAGATTTTGCAAGAAAGATAAGACCTATGACGCTAGAAGGAAGTGTTGTTCGCATTTCTGATGTTATTGCATACATAGGAAGAGATATTGAAGATGCAATTGTTGTTAAGTTAATAACTCGTGATGATATTCCGAACGAAATTACTGAAATATTAGGAAATAACAACTCTAATATAATTAATAATTTAGTTCAGGATTTAATAGTTAACAGCTATGGAAAACCATATTTAGAGTTCTCAAAGGAAGTGTTTTCGGCTCTTAGAAAACTTCTTGACTTTAATTATAAGTATATCTATTCAAATCCTAAAAAAGAGGATAAAGAAGAGAAGTTTGATGAATTGTTCTATGGTGTGTTTAAGGCTTTGAAGAAAGAGTATGGAAACAAAAACACAGATTTATATAAGTCTTATTTGTGCGAAATGAATAAGCACTATACAAATGACAATTCTTCTGATAAAATAATAGTCGATTTTATCGCAGGTATGACAGATAAATTCTTTATAAATCAATATAAAAAGTTATACTTACCAAAAACGTTTGATTTAACGATATAATATAAAGGAGTAATAAAATGATTAGTGCAAATAATGTAACATTAAGATTCGGAAAAAGAACATTATTCGAAAATGTAAATATAAGTTTTACACCAGGAAATTGCTATGGATTGATTGGTGCAAATGGAGCAGGTAAAACTACATTCTTAAAAATATTATCAGGTGAGATTGAACCTTCTCAAGGTGAAGTAACAATGAATGCTAATGAAAGGCTTTCTGTGTTAAAGCAAAATCACCATGAATATGAAGAGTACAAAGTTTTGCAAACTGTAATTATGGGAAATTCAGAGCTTTATAAGATAATGCAAGAGAAAGATGCTTTATATGCTAAGCCAGATTTTTCTGAAGAAGATGGTATAAAGGCAGGAGAACTTGAAGCAAAATTTGCAGAAATGGACGGCTGGAATGCAGAATCTGATGCTGCAATGCTTCTTACAGGTTTGGGACTTGAAACTGAATTTCATGACAAGTACATGAAAGAGTTAACTGAAGCTCAAAAAGTAAAAGTTTTGCTTGCACAAGCCTTGTTTGGAAATCCAGATGTATTACTACTAGATGAGCCTACTAACTATTTGGATATTGAGGCGATTGAGTGGTTACAAGAATTTTTAATAAACTTCCAAAATACAGTTATAGTAGTATCACACGATAGATACTTTTTAAATTCTGTTTGCACACATATTGCGGATATAGATTTTGGAAAGATTACTGTTTATACGGGCAACTATGATTTCTGGTATGAATCTAGCCAACTTGCTTTAAAGCAAATGAAAGATTCTAATAAGAAGAAAGAAGAAAAAATAAAAGAACTTCAAGAATTTATTAGAAGATTTAGTGCTAATGCTTCAAAATCTAAGCAAGCTACATCTCGTAAAAAATTGTTAGAAAAGATAGAGCTTGATGAAATTAAGCCATCTAACAGAAAGTATCCATATATAAATTTTGAAATGGATCGTGAGCCAGGAAAAGAAATATTATTTATTGAGAATATTTCTAAAACTGTTGATGGAAAGAAGCTTTTGAATAATGTTTCTATAAATGTTCAAAAAGATGATAAGATTGCTTTTGTTGGTCCAATGGGACTTGCTAAAACAGAATTGTTTGAAATATTGACAGATAATGCAATACAAGATAATGGAGAATTCAAGTTTGGAATAACAACATCAGTTGCATATTTTCCAAAAGATAACACTTCTGAATTTATGAAAGATATGTCTATAGTTGAATGGCTTATGCAATATTCAAAAATTAAGGATGAAACTTTTGTAAGAGGATTTTTAGGCAGAATGCTTTTCTCTGGTGAAGAGGCTCTTAAAAAAGTTAATGTCCTTTCGGGTGGAGAGCGTGTGCGTTGTATGTTTGCAAAGATGATGCTTTCGGGTGCAAATGTTTTAATTTTTGATGAGCCAACTAACCACTTAGATTTGGAATCTATTACCGCACTTAACAATGGTCTTATTAATTATAAAGGTGTAATTTTGTTTACATCTCATGACCATCAATTTGTTCAAACGATTGCAAACAGAATTATTGAAATAACACCACATGGAATTATAGATAAGCGAATGTCTTATGACGAATATTTGGAAAGTGACTTGTCATTTAAAAAACGTGATAATTATGAAGAATAATTGAGGTCATATTGCGTGGAGGAAAGATGATTATCGATATTAATGGAGCAAAAGTCAATTATGAAATAATAGGAGAAGGAAAGCCAGTTATATTATTACATGGATGGGGTGCTTGCATAAATGCAATGGCGCCTATCTGGATGTTTTTAAAAAATAAATATAAGGTGTATGTACTTGATTTTCCAGGTGAATCTGGAGAAAGTTCAGTTCCTCCCACAGCATGGGGAGTCCCAGAGTATGGCGAAATGGTAAAGAAATTTATTGATGAACTTGAAATAGATAAACCAAGTGTCATTGCACATTCTTTTGGTGGAAGGGTTACAATATACTTGGCTTCTAAATACAAGGATTTATTTGATAAAATTATTTTGACGGATGCTGCTGGAGTAAAGCCAAAAACAACAATAAAAAAAGAAATAAAAAAACTGTTGTTTAAATGTGGAAAGGTTATGCTTAAGCTTTTTACACCTGGGGATAAGTTAGATGAAAAAATGAAAGCATATAGAGATAAATATAGTTCGCCAGATTATAAAGCACTTAAGACTGAAGTGATGAGAGAAACTTTTAAAAAAGTAATATCTCTCGATTTGAGTAGTAACTTAAAAGAGATAACGAGACCTACTCTTCTTGTATGGGGAGAAAATGATTTAGACACACCATTGTACATGGCTAAAAAAATGGAAAGTGAAATAAAAGATTCTGGATTAGTAGTGCTGAAAAATGCAGGACACTTTTCATACATAGATAATAGTAATGAATATAATGTTATTATTGATAATTTTTTAGGAGGAAAATAGATGGAAATATTTTGGACTGTTGTAAATATTATAATCTCACTAATATTAATGCTTGGACATTGGATTATCTATATGTATAGTGTTCCAAGAGTACTACATATTTTCCAACTTGAAAGTTATAATTGGAGAGACTATATAAAGTGGCTTTCTAAAAATACTAAGAATGCTTTTATGCCTGGAATTAGGCAACTTATTGCTTGTGGCGGTTTTTATATGGCTGTGAACATTATAAACTTAATTGTGCTAAAAACGTCACCAGAATCACTTAATGTAAATGTACGTTTAGTCGAAATTCTTGCAATGTTTGTTGTTTTCTTTACTTCTAATATTTTGCAAATAATAAGAAATAAAGAAGCAATGAAGAATGCTAAGAAAAAATTAGTTTATACAGCAAGAGCCAAAAGATTAATGATTTGGAATTTCCTTACTATAATAATATTAGATGCTTCTTTTGGAATATATGCACTTGATTATGATGGAACTCTTGCATATTATTCAGTGCTTATAGCATTGATTCCATTCAATATGATTTTTGCAAATGTACTTGCTTATCCAACGGAGCAAAATATTAATTCTTTCTACATAAATTCTGCTAAGAGAAAATTGAAAAAGAAAGAATATAGAGATTTAATAAGGATAGGAATTACAGGAAGTTATGGAAAAACAAGTACAAAGTTTATATTAGCAACAATCTTGAGCGAAAAGTTTAATGTTCTTGCTACTCCAGAAAGTTATAATACAACAATGGGTAATGTTAGGGTTATAAGAGAAAAATTAAAGCCAGAACACGAAGTGTTTATATCTGAAATGGGTGCAAGAAGAAGAGGCGATATTGCAGAAATTTGTGATTTTGTTAGACCGCAGATTGGAATAATAACATCAATAGGACCTCAACACTTAGAAACGTTTAAAACTATTGAAAAAGTAGCACTTACAAAAGCAGAGCTTATAAATTCACTAGATTCAAATGGTGTTGTTTTCCTTCCAATAGATAATGAACAATGTTCAAAACTATATGTTAAGGAAAAAAGAAAGAAATATTCATATAGCTTAAATAATAAGGTGTCAGATGTTTACGCAAAAGAGATAGAACTAAATGAGAATGGTAGTAACTTTATTACTGCAACACCAATAGGCGATATAAAGTGTACAACAAAGCTATTGGGCGAGCACAATATAGAGAATATATTAGGATGCATTGCAATAGCAATACATTTGGGATTGAGTAAAGAACAGATAGAAGCAGGAATTAGAAAGGTTGAGCCTGTCGCACATAGACTTCAAATATTAAACAACGGAAATGGAACAATAGTAATTGATGATGCGTTTAATTCTAATCCTGTGGGGTCAAAAATGGCATTGGATGTGCTTGCTAAATTTAAAGGAAGAAAGATAGTTATAACTCCAGGAATGGTTGAACTTGGTGCAAAAGAGTATACTGAAAATAAAAATTTTGGTAGACACATGGCTAAAACTGTTGATATTGCTATCTTGGTAGGTATGAAAAGAAGTGAACCTATTGTTGAAGGTTTAAGAGAAGGAAAGTTTAATGATCAAAATGTATATGTTGTACCGGATTTGAATGCGGCAACAAAGAAGCTTTCTGAAATATCTCAAATAGGTGATGTTATATTGTTTGAAAATGATTTGCCTGATAATTATAATGAATAAGATAGGAGAGTGTGTAAAATGAAAAATGTTGGTGTTATTTTTGGTGGAGTTACATGTGAACATGAAGTTTCGATTGTTACAGGTTTGCAATTGATTGAAAATATTGATAAAACAAAATATAACGTATTTCCAATTTATATTCATTCTGACGGAGAATGGTATGTTGGAGATAAGTTGTTAGATTCAAAAATATATAAAGAATTTGATACATTCAAACCGGGAATAGAAAAGGGATATATTCCTCCAACAAAACAAGGATTATTGATAGAAAGAAGAGGTTTTCTAGCCAAAAATGATTTTGTAAAACTAGATGTTGTTATTCCTGCAATGCATGGTATGAATGGTGAGGATGGATCTTTGCAAGGTCTTTTGGAACTTGCTAATATTCCATACACATCATCTGGAATATTAGGTGCAAGTGTTGGAATGGATAAAATTTTGATGAAAAAAGTATTTGAAGCTCATCTTATTCCAGTGCTTCCATATACATATTTTTTGCGTGACGAATGGGTAAAATCAAAAGATATAGTTATAGCTCAAATAGAGGCTGTACTTAGATATCCTATGTTTGTTAAACCTTCTAACCTTGGTTCTAGTATAGGTATTTCAAAAGCAACGGATAGAGAAAAACTTATTGAGGCGATTGATGTAGCAGTAAACTATGATGAAAGAATAATTGTAGAAAATGGCGTTGAAAATATTACCGAAATAAATTGTTCTGCACTTGGTAGAGGTGATGATGTTAGAGTTTCTGTTTGCGAACAACCAATATCTTGGAAAGAATTTTTGACATTTGATGAAAAATACTTAAGAGGTGGAAAAACAGGAAACAATAAGATGGGAGTAAAGTCATCAGGATTAAAAATTTGTGGTGTAAAAGGCTCAACTGGGATGCAAAATATGAGCCGTAAGGTTCCAGCAGACATAAGCGAAGAGCAAACTAAAGAAGTAAAGAGATTAACAGAAATGGCTTTTAAAGCTTTAAACTCAAAAGGTGTTGTTCGTATAGACTTTATAATAGATAATGACAGTGGAAAAGTATATGTTAATGAAATAAATACAATTCCTGGCTCTTTTGCATTTTATCTTTGGGAATATGAAGGAATGAAATATTCTGAACTTATAGATAAGATAATTGAATATGCAGAAGAAGAAAATGAAGAAAAGAACAAAAATAATTATACATACAATTCAGATATAATTAATGCTGCATCATCAGCATTGCACATGGGAACAAAAAAATAAAATATTGTGAATTATAAACATAAATTTAAATTTGTGAAAAATTGACATTAAACATTAAAGAATATATAATGAAATTGCTTTATAAAGCAAATAAATTATAGTGTTTTTTAATTATTACAAACAGGAAAAAGATGAGGTCCGCTATGCCTTGTCTTTTTTCTGTTTTATAATAAAATTTTATATTTGCACTTTTTTGTTTATCATATATAATTAATGTGAAGTTTAAAAATTGGAGGCTGTACTAATGAAAAAATTTAAAGTATGTATGTTTGTTTTTTGTCTTGCTTTAAGTATTTCGTGCATATCCTTTGGTGCGACTTTTTATGATGTTAAAGGAACGCAATATGAAGGTGTGGTTGAAAGAATTTCAGAACTTGGAATTATAAACGGTATTTCAGAAAATACTTTTGCACCAAATAAAGGAATAACGAGAGCTGAGTTAGCAAAGATGATTGTTTATACAAAAGGTTTAAAGGATTATGCGGATAGTTCTAATCTTGATTCTGGATTTTCAGATGTTGGTAAAAAGCATTGGGCAAAGAATTATATCCGTGTAGCGGCTGATTTAGAGTTGTTAAAAGGTTATGATGATGGAACTTTTAAGCCAGAAAAAAAAGTTTCTTATGCTGAAACAATAGCTATTGCTTTAAGAATTTTAGGATATGTCAATATAGATGAAAGCACTAGCCCATGGTATTTTGGATATACTAAGAGAATGTACGAAATTAAATTGAATCAAGGTATGTCTACTTCTTTTTCTTCTTTTACATCACCTGCAAAACGTGGAGATGTTGCGGTGTTATGGTGGAATATGCTAGTATCTGATAGATGGGCTATTACATCAGAAAGTGAAAGTACAGGACTTACATATACTTATTCAAAGATTACTCAACTAGAAGATTTATTCCCAGATTATTCAAATGTTAAGGGTGCATTTAGAGGGATTGTTTCTGAATCTGGAGATATGTTTATTGTTGATATTGGTGGAAAAGAATACACAACTTCTTCTAATATACCAATATATGTTTTAGGTGCATCTGCGTCTGGCGTATATGACAAAGAAAAAGAAGTCGTATATGGCTTGTCATTTGATGATGATATATCTGATTATAAGATTGTTTCTGGACCAGTTTTTTATCTTGAAGATTCTGGTTATAACTTAAAGAAAGCTAAAACTAGTTTTTCTTACGGTTCTATTGGCGGTGCCACTTATGCATACTTGATTGTTTCTAAAGATGAAAAAACTATATATAGAGTTGTGTATATAAATGCATCTAATTCTGTAATAATAGATAATATTAAAGTGGAATATCCATCAAAAAAAGAAGATGAAGAAGAAACAGGAAAGGTTATAATTAATGGCGAGGAATATACAACGACAGATGCTGTAGTAATTAAAAGCGGAAAAAAAGTAAAATGGAAAGACTTATCTAAAAATACGATTTTAACAGAACTTATCAAAGATTCTTTATATACATATGAAACTAGGGGGATAGAAGGTACTATAACAAAATATAAAGATTTAGATAATCTATATTTTGATGGCGATAAATATATTGTTGCTAACAATTGTGTATATACGATTGATGATGATGATACCGTTTATGATTATAAAGACAGCATGACAAATAAGCAAATGGAAAAGCTAGTTTCTAGAAAAACAACTATATACCTTAATGTTGCAGAGGAAATTGCTAGAATTGAGTTTGGAAAGTACTTGAATGAAAATACTGATAAAAAATATGAAGATAGTGATTATCAATTTGTATATGTGACTTCAATTGTTCCAGCTTCAGATGATAATAAATTTGTAATAAAAGGAATTTCTTTAAATGATGAGAAAGTAAGTTACAAGGTTAGTTCAAAACAAGCATGTGATATAGGTGATCTAGTTGCATTATCAGATATTTCTGGAAGAAATGCAGGAAAGTGTGTTGTAGTTGAAAAAAATAGCAAGTATGATAATATTTCGGTTTTATATGACACAGACAATAAGTATTACAACAATGCTTTTGGAGAGTACACTTTAACTGATGATACTATTATTTTTAAGGTAACGAAACAGTATGCAGATAATTCAATCAAAAAGATTGAACAATGCAATGTTTATAAAGTTGGTTCAGTATCTGAACTTGGTGATTTGAAAAAATGTAAAATTCATATTTTCTATAATGAAGATATGAATATAGATATACTTGTTGCAGAATTACCTTTAAATAAAGTTACATACCAAGTGGCTAGAATATCTGAAATATTAGATATTAAAGAATCTGATAAAGATAGTGATAAGAATAAAGAAAATTCTGTGCAAATGGTAAGTGCAAGAATGTATATATTAGATAGAATCGCAACACGTTATAGTATTGTTAGTGGAGATGCATTAGCAGGAGAACTAGTAACTTTTGAGGCTGATAGCAAAGATGAGTATGCAACAATTAAAGAAAGATTTAGAACTGCTTTTATAGGTTACAAAAATGATATATGCATTGAAAAGATAAAGAATGGAAGTGAAGCTGAAGTTAAAGGAAGTAATAAAGTTTTAAACCTAAAAGAAGCAAGTTATGAATATAATGGAAGAATTTATGACTTAGTACAATACAAATACATATTTGCAAAAGTTTCAAAAAATAATGCTAATGATGGTTGGATGTTTACATACGCAGAATTTGTTGATAATAATACTTTCCAATTGAAGAATGGCGACAGAATAGCATTTGATGAGTTAAGTGGTATTGCTGTAATTTATAGGGGTTACTCAGAATAATATTAATAGGCGGAGGTGCAAAATATAGCATCTCTGCTTTTTTATACAGCAGAAAATTAAAAAATTTTGTTGTCTTATAAATTCAATATGATATAATAATCTCGGAATAGGTTATTCCAATAAGAAATTTGCAAGGAATGAAATGTTTTGAAGTACAAGAATTATTATAAAATTTTAGGCTTGTCTAGTTCAAAGGCAAGTGATGATGAAATTAAAAGTGCATATAGGCATTTGGCAAAAATATATCATCCTGACTTAAATGGTGGAGATCCTGCTATTGAAGAAAAATTTAAAGATATAAATGAAGCATACCAAGTTTTGGGTGATAATGTATTAAGAAAAAAATATGATAGAGTTCATTTTGCTTATAAATTTAGAGATGGAATATCAGGAACTCAATTAAAAGACAAGATAAATGTTTCAAATGGCGTTAGCGAATTTTTTACAACGTTCTTTGGTTCAAAGAACAATGAACCACACATTGTAACAAATCTTGATAAGTACAAAGATGAAAACAATAAAGCTATTGATGGCAAAAATCTTGAATCGGACATAGAAATTTCTTTGGAAGAAGCTTTCTTTGGTTCAGAAAGGAAAATAGCGTTCAGAGAGTCTGAAAACACAATAAAAACATTAAGAGTAAAAATTCCTAGAGGAATTCAATCTGGCGAAAAGATAAGGCTTGCAAATCAAGGAAGACCAGGCAAAAACGGTGGGAAAAATGGAGATTTCTTTATAAGAGTAAATATATTGCCAGATTCAAGATATGATATTGATGGAAAAGATATTATGATGGATTTGAAAATAACACCTTGGGAGGCTGCACTTGGAGCGGATTTTTATGTTGATACTATTGATTCAAAAGTGTTTGTGAGTGTTCCTAGTGGAACTCAATCAGGAGAAAAGATTAGAGTTGTTAATAAAGGCTATGTTAACAAGGATGGTCGCAGAGGTGACTTAATTCTTTCAATAAAAATTATGATACCAGAAAACTTGACCACAGAGGAAAAAGAATTGTTTTTAAAATTAAAAGAGGTTTCGACTTACAGTCCTAGAAAAAGTTGACATTTACATAATTATTTGATATAATTTATCTAGTGTTGATACTGTTCTAATACATATAAGTCGATACTCGAGAAAAGGGGTATGAAAAATGGAACTAAATACTGAAAAAAATTTTACAATTGTTGATTCACCAGAAATGTGCACTTTGGCTTTTGCAGTAAACAAACCTGAAGAGGGTACTTCTTATTGCACATTGCAAAAACTAAATTACACGCTTGAAGATAGTACAAACGTTGGAAAAAAGACTTTTTATCTTGAAAACAGTGATAATGACCAAGATGATATAGTACTACTTACATTAGATGGGGAAAAGGCATTTTTAAATGCTGCAATACTTTCTGGCGACAAGTTATTAGTTTCTGAAAAACCTGCAAAGATTGATTTTGAAATTCTTAATACAGAAAACTCAGAATCATACAAAGAGTTAAAATACACACCAAACTTTAGAAGACCTATTTCAATAATTGATCCAGAAATTGCAGACGAGGTTAGACCAGTATTATACTATGATGAGGATGCGAATATGGTTAAGGCTAAAATCAAGTTGCAACCTAATAAGTCGTATATTGCACTTGAGGTTAAAGAAGTATAATTAAGGGGGAATGTATCATGTCAGAAAAAGAAGTACATATGGCTAAATATGAAGATGGTGAATTAAAATCACCAGCTAAAGTTAATATAAGTGCTATGCATTGCACAGTTAAATTGAAAAAAGATAAGCCAATAAAGTCTAAGGACCTTGTTAGTGGCGAGATAGGAAAAGAAAATTCTATTGGCGAATAACAAAAGATACATTTTGATATACGAAGGAGGAAACCAAATTGAAGAATTGGTTTGAGAAGAGAAAACCAGCCATGATAGTGTTAGGGGTAGCATTTGTATTGCTAGCCCTATTTTTCGTCCCTTCATTTAGTAGAGTTGAATACGAAGCATCACTTTCTGGCGATAGTACATTTTCGGGTGAAACAAATATACAAGTATTTGGAAAAGTTGTATCTGATGTGGGAACGAATTTAAGTGTAGCTTTTTCAAAAAACTTTAATGGATACTTAATAACTTTAAAATACTTTTCTGTATTCTATTTGGCTGCAACAATAATTATATTAATTAAAATGGATAGCAAAGGTGAGTATGAAAGCATAGAACATGGTTCTGCTGACTGGTGTACACAAAGAGAAGCTTATAATGTGCTAAATCCTAAAAATGGAATGATACTTGCAGATGGTTATTGTATGCCTATGAATCCACCTCCTGCAGGAAAGAATGGAAATATATTAGTAATTGGTGGTTCTGGTGCTGGTAAATCTGCATCATTCGTTATACCTAACGCTTTTCAAATGCTTGGCTCATATATATTTACAGACCCAAAAGGAGAATTATATGACAGGACAGCAGGAATATTTAAAGCAAGAGGATATGATGTACATGTAATCAATCTTGTTGATCCAAGAGTTAGTGATGGATATAATCCACTTTCACATATAAGGGGAACACTTGATGTAGATACAATTGCAAAAATTATCTCTAACAAGGAAGGCGGAGATAAAAAATCAAGTGACCCATTCTGGGATCAAACATCAGAAGCCTTACTTAAAGCTGTTATGTATTACATTATTTTAAATAGACCAGAAGAAGAACGTTCATTAGCAAGCTGCTTAGCACTAGTTAGACTTGGTGGTGAAAATGATGGCGAGGATTTAAGAAATATATTTATGGATTTGCCTTTTGATAATCCTGCAAGAAAAGCTTTTGAAACTATTAGATTAGGATCAGAAAAAACATTTTCAAACATATTGGTATCACTTGCAGCAAAATTGGAAGCTTTTGATTCACAAGAAATTGCAGCAATGACAAGTACTAATACAATAGAATTTGAAGATTTAGTAAATAAAAAATCGGTTTTGTATTTTATAACGCCAGCAACAAATGATACTTATAATTTTTTAATGAATATATTCTTTTCACAAATGTTAGATAGATTGTATGATTATGCGGATACTATGGGAGGAAAACTACCTACACCATTATTCTTAATACTAGATGAGTTTGCTAACATAGGAAGAATTCCAAGATTTGAACAGATTTTGAGTACATGTAGATCATATAGGATAAATATAAGTATTATCTTGCAAAGCATAGATCAACTTATTGCTATATATGATGAGAAAGTTACAGAGAATATCATGGCTAACTGTAGTACCCATCTATTTTTAGGAAGTAATGCTCAAAAAACTCTTGAAACATTTTCTAAGCAATTGGGTGAAAAAACAATTACTAGAGATAATGTTTCAAGAAGCACAGATAAAGAATCAAACTTTAGTGGACGTAACTATTCAGACCAGATTATGGCAAGAGCTTTAATGACACCAGATGAACTTAGAAGAATGAGTTCAGAGGAATGTATAATCTTAGTTCAAGCAACTAAGCCAATCAAAGCACAAAAGTATTGGTATTATAGAAAACCAGGTGGCCCACACCCATTATCAGCAGAAGCTAAAAAACTAGAATTAGACCATAGAAACATAGAAGAACCAAAGAGAGGTAAATATAAGATAACAAACCCATATGAATTAAATGGATATGATGATATTTTTGGAAGTTCTTCAAATAGTAATAAAACATCTAATTCAACGACAACTTCTTCGCCATTTGAAGGATTAAAAACAGTTCAAAATTCTAATTTTGTTGATGATATAGATATTGATACGTCAAGGCTTGTAAAAGCTAAAAATGAGGCTCCTGCTGTGACTACTGCACAAAATACTACAACGAATGATGACTACGATTTGCAAGCAGAATTAGAAAAGAAATTTGATGAATTGTTTGGACCAAAAGCAAAGAAGAATAGTAATGTTGTTAATGACTTTATTAAAGAAAA